>ERZ1673749.75-NODE-75-length-145552-cov-22.154381_pt1 | contig 145552 bp, 113 predicted proteins | sample MGYA00580204_ERZ1673749 | MGnify/ENA primary metagenome ERZ1673749 (study PRJEB41218, sample SAMN15661745) | gut metagenome | host: Homo sapiens | place: Canada: London | collected 2015-08-20/2019-03-30 | study: EMG produced TPA metagenomics assembly of...
AGCTGATATTGCAAGACGTCAGTTTGTACCCACAAACTGCTCTTGCTCCCCTCGTCAGACTGTCGGGGAGATTAGACCGTAATCACTCCGTTCTCATCGGTCAGTGTTCGGGAATTAAGTAACAACGAATCATCTGCAATGATTAACTTTCAAAGAAACTTATATGAAAAGATACAAAGGAAAAGCTGCCCGATGGCAGCAACTGGATAAAGAAGAACAGCGGATGAACAAAACGGAGTTCATCAAGATAAGATGTACCAGTGAAGAGAAGAAACGTATCAAATCAAGGGCGGAAAGCACGGGACGGAAATTCTCCGATTATTGTCGGGAAATACTCCTTAACGGAGAAATAACAGCCGTTCCCAAGATGACAGACAATGAGAGGGAAGCCATTGCCATTCTCCAACATACAGGAAGGTTCTATGGGCAGATTTCCAATCTCATCAAGCTCAAGGACGAGGATTGGCTACATATCACCAAGAACCTTTCGCTATGTGCCAAAGAGGCATTTAAGCGGTTTTACGACCCGCATTTTCGGGTGGATGATGAAATATATAAGGTCTTAAATCTAACAAGAAATGATAGGTAAATGCAAGGCGATAGCGCACGGAAGCACAGCTTTGGACTATATTTTCAGGGAAGGCAAACTCGGTAGTCGGCTTGCATTCCACAATCTTTGCAGCAGAGATCCAAAGACTATCTATGAGGAAATGAAAGTGGTCAGTAACTACAACAGCCGTTGCAGGAACAAGTTTCTCCGTATCGAAATTGGCATCGCACCGCAGGACGAGAAAAAGCTGTCTGTGTCCGAATATATGTGGATAGCACATTTGTTTGCCAAGCGAATGGGACTTGACAACCACCAATGGGTGGCAGTAACGCACAAGGACACCGATAATAGACACATTCACATAATTGCTAACCGTATCAGTCTGTATGGAGAAGTCTATGATACCCCCTTTGTGAGCAATAGGGCTGCAAGGGTGGCAGAGGAAATCAGCAGGGAGAAAGGCTTGACCATTGCAAAAGAGGTCAAGGCAGAAAGGAAACACCAAAAGGAAAAAGCCAGCCCTACAAGAGAGCAAACAAAGCAGCAGGTGCAGAAGATTTGCTACACCTTGCTTGACAAGTACAAAGGAACAGGCGTCACGGGGCATTCCATGTTCCTTTATGAATTGAACAAAAACGGCATTACCATAGAGCGTATGAAGAACAAGCAGGGCAAGGTATATGGCTTGAAGTTCTCATACGCAGGGCAATCCTTCAAGGGTTCCGAAATCGGCAGGGAGTTCGGCTACCATTCCTTGCAGAAGAACTTTGAAACAACCAACAAGGAAGAATCAAGGAAACCACATCTAACAGTACAAGAGCCTACAGAAAAGAAAGAACAATCTGATACAGGCTACCAACTTGTACCTCCAAGCCGCTCCTCTATCTCACGAGACAATGACACGCCACAAGTGCAGAACTCCATTGATGCGGTGGCAGACACCATCGTTAGCGCAGTCGATGAAGTTGTGGAAGGGTTAGGCGATTTGATTACACCAAGTACACTAGGCTATGACTTAACCGAAGCTGCATGGCAGCGCAAACTCAGATACCAAGCTAACAGAAAGAAGAAACGTGGAAGGGGAATATAAACATAGCAGCATACAAAAAGTGCAGAATAAAGAATATCTCATCAAAAACGCTTGTTATTCGGTAACAAAGTATTATCTTTGCAAACAGAATAACAAGCGTTCTTTGTTAGGCAGAAAACAGCGAAGCCAAGTAGCTCGCTCGTTTCCAAATCGTTACCAGTTTAGTTGTACAAACAAGGTAACTTCTTTATTTTCAATAAGTTGTATTTTAAGAATTATCTTACATCGCGAGAGACCAGCTTTTAAGAAACGGCTGTGAAATTATTTGACAAACATAGCCACTTCACGGTGCGAAAAACCGCAGAAAGAACGAGCCCCACCTATAAAAATAAATGGGAACTCGCTGCTGATAATTGAAAATAAAGGTTGTCAAACTTACTCACTACTGGTATCTTTGATGATAAAGACGGAGAGTGCTCCTAAGCCGAGAGCCACACCGGCAACTATCATCATGTTACTCTGAACAGCTCCCACCATGCTGAAGATGACTCCACCGATGGAGGCTGCAATAATTTGGGGTATGCAAATCGTACCATTGAACAATCCAAGGTAAGCTCCCATGTGTCCGTAGCCCTCCAGCGCATTGGTGACGAAAGTGAAAGGCATGGCCAATATAGCCGCCCAAGCGCAACCAATGAGGATGAACGGCACGAACATGACATACTGGTCGTGGACGAAAGCCGTCATGACAAAGCCGACACCACCGATGGCAAGCGAAAAACTGTAGGCCAACTTGCGATTTCTGAACTGCGGCAACACCATCGCCCAAAGCACCGATCCGACAGCCTGAACAGCGAACAACACTCCCACCCAGTTGCCGGCAGCCTGATAACCCTCGCTGGCCACTTCGGTAGTATTCCAGCAGTTGGCTGCAACGGTTCCGTTGGTGTAAGTCCACATATACATGAAGGCAAACCACGAGAAGAACTGAACGAGGCCAACCTTCCAAAAAGTTGACGGAGCATTCTTCAGCAAGTCAATCCAATTCGCCTTCGACTCGTTGTCAGCTTCTTTCAAATTGTGATACTCAGCATATTCCTTGGGAGGCATCTCCTTCACCTTGGCAGTGGTATAGATCACACAAAGAATGAGGATGGCAGCACCGATATAGAATGAATATATCACCGAATCGGGAATAACACCCGACGGAGCTGTATTGGCAATGCCGATGGCCGTGAAAAAGAACGGGAAAACATAACCCACCAGCGACCCGGCATTGCAGAGGAAACTCTGGATAGAGTAAGCAAGGGCTTTCTGATTCTCGTTCACTTCGTCGCCTACAAGCATCTTGAACGGCTGCATGGCCATGTTGATACTCGTGTCGAGGAACATCAATGCAATCAGTCCAAAAACCATCGCCGTCGAAACCGTCATGCCCAACGAACCGGCATTAGGCAAGAGGCACATGACCAGAACGGCAACCGCTGCTCCTACGAACAGGTAGGGAATGCGACGGCCGAAGCGTGTCCATGTCTTATCAGAAAGAGTTCCCACGATGGGTTGAACAACGATACCCATTAAAGGAGGCAAAATCCAAAAGTAGTTCAGATTGTGCGGATCAGCTCCCAAAGTAGCGAAGATTCGAGAAATGTTGGCACTTTGCAAAGCGTAGGCGATTTGCACACCAAAGAATCCGAAACTGAGATTCCAAAGCTGCCAGAATGTTTTGTCCGAGCGCAATTTTAATTCATTATTCATAGTTCACAATTCATAGTCGCTCATCACAATCTGCTTTAAAAGTGAGTGTGTGGGCTGTTATATACTGATTTTTATCAAATTTTACCTTTACCTTAATCCTTATAATTCATGATGCATAATTTATCATCAGTAGTGCATCCATACTATATTTTAAGTCATTGTGCACAATGTAAGTAAATTTTCTTTCCACATTTCCTAATCAGAGGATATTCACTTTGTCATTGTCCGACATTCATGATTTACAAATCACTTTGTCGTTCCTCTCACAATCAATCGTGTGCGAACCACCCTCTTCTCCACAGACTCCATAGGCAACACGCCTTCCACTTTATCTATGAGAATGGTCACAGCTTCTTCCCCTACCCGTATGCCACGCTGTTCGACGGTAGTCAACATGGGGTCGCAAGCGATAGCACGCTCGCCGTTGGTGAATCCACAGATAGAGACGTCGTCGGGCACACGCAAGCCATGCCGCTTGCATGAGTAAAGGATACCGATTGCCGTGTCGTCGTTCACGGCAAAAAAGGCATCGGGCGGATTCGGCATATTAAGCATGTCGGGGGTGACGACCTCTGCATCGGTACGGTTGTCGCAAATTCTCATCAACTGTTCATCTGGTTGCAAGCCGTGTCGCAACAAAGCATCCTTGTAACCATTGTAACGGTTCTTTCCAATTTCAAGATTGAGCGACACTCCGTAATAAGCAATACGTTTGCAACCTGTGTCAATCAAGTGTGTCACCGCCGAATAAGCCCCCATATAGTCATCCACCACCACACGGCTGGCGTTCACTCCCGTACTGATACGATCGTAAAAGACCAAGGGAACACCCTGACTCATTAAGTATTTGAAGTGGTCGTATTTCATCGTGTCTTTTGCCTGTGATACGATTACGCCACACACCTTGTTCTCATAGAACGATTTGCATATCTTCACCTCGCGCTCGTATTTCTCATTGCTCTGCGCCACCATGATGCGATAGCCGCGTGCTGATGCCTCCTCCTCTATGCCTGCAAGCACTGACGAGAAATAAAAATGAGCAAATTGAGGCACGATAACCCCTATAATTTTCAGCGGCTGCACCTTGCTTTTGCGCAAAGTCTCCGCAAGAATGTTTGGATAGAAATTGTGCTCACGGGCATAAGTTTTAATCTTCTCTCGCTTTTCGGCGGAGATACGGGGACTGTCTTTCAATGCACGAGAGACTGTTGCAACAGAAACACCCAGTGCCTGTGCAATATCTTTCATTGTCAAATTTCCACCTTCTTTCATAGATTCGGTCTGTTTTAGTCAGAACTTTTATTGCGACATGGCAAAAATACACATTTTTACAATAATGTTGACTTATATCAATTATTTATTATACATTTGTCAATGCAAACGATTGCACAAGTTAAATAGCATTTTTAAAGAAAAAAAAGTGCAAAACAGGTAGAAGAAGGCTAACTTTGCCAACAGTAAGCCCTAAACAGGCAATTAACCTAACGTATAGACAAAAGTATTAATTTAATCAATTTATAACTTTACTAACAAAATGATGAAGCAGGTAAAAAGCAAAATTCCCGTCAGAATGCTGACCCTTCTACTTGGGCTCATTCTGTCAATCAGCGCCTTTGCACAGTCAACTGTCAATGGCCATGTTAAAGATGCTACCGGCGAACCTGTGATCGGTGCCTCCATTCTAATCAATGGAACCACTGATGGCACAGTGACCGACCTTGACGGTAATTTCGTTCTCAACGTACAGCCAGGTGCCACACTGACTATTTCCTACATCGGATATCAGAAGCAGCAGGTAACGGCCGTTGACGGTATGGTAGTAACCCTTCAGGAAGACGCTGCACAGCAGCTGAACGAAGTGGTAGTAATCGGTTATGGAGCCGTCAAGAAGAGTGATCTCACTGGTTCCGTACTCGCTATGAAACCAGACGGAAAGAACAAGGGTGTGATTGTGAACCCACAGGACATGCTGGCCGGAAAGGCAGCAGGTGTGAGCGTCATTTCAAATGACGGTACTCCAGGTGGTGGTGCACAAATCCGCATTCGCGGCGGCGCATCTCTGAACGCATCAAACGACCCTCTTATCGTGATCGATGGTCTGGCCATTGACAACAATGGTGTAAAGGGCGTTTCCAACATCCTCTCAACAATCAACCCTCAGGACATTGAAAGCTTCAACGTCTTGAAGGACGCATCGGCAACAGCCATCTATGGTTCACGCGGTTCGAATGGTGTCATCATCATTACGACAAAGAAAGGTCGCCGTGGTCTCAACATTTCTTATGCAGGAAGTGTTACCATGAGCATGAAGAAAAAGACAATCGACGTGATGGATGGCAATCAGTATCGTGACTTTATCAAAAACATCTTCGGCGAAAACAGCGACCAATACAGAATGTTGGGTACAGCCAATACCAACTGGCAAGATGAGATTTATCGCACGGCATGGAGCCACGACCATAACGTTACTGTCTCTGGCTCAACACAACTGGGCGAGGCCAACAGCCTGCCTTACCGAGTTTCAGTTGGCTACACAGACCAGCAGGGTATCTTAAAGACATCTGATTTCAAACGCTACACAGCTGCTGTGAACTTGAGTCCTTCGTTCTTCAACGATCATCTGAACATGAACTTGAACGCAAAGGGCATGTATGCCAAATCTCAATTCGCTGATGGTGGTGCGATTGGCGCCGCTGTTTGGATGGATCCGACACAGGCAATCAACGCATTCACATCGCCTTACCACACGGCTATGCCTGGTATCGATCAGACTCTGAGCAACTTCGGTGGTTACTTCCAGTGGCCAACAGACGGTTCTGCACTGAACGACAACATGTGGAAATACACCAAATTCAATGAAGCCACAGCCAATCCTCTCTCACTATTGAATCTCATGGACGACCATGCGAACAGCCGTCAGTTCATCGGAAGTGCTGACTTCGACTATAAAGTTCATGGTTTCGAGGACCTGCGCCTCCACCTCACATTGGGTGCCGACATAGCAAAGGGTAAGCAAACGACTAACAAACTTCCAGCTTATCCAGGCTCTATCTACTACGGATCATACGGTTCTGAAGAGATTTTCAAACGCAACCTGTCATTGAGTGCTTACGCTCAGTATTTCAAAGACTTCAACGAAAAGCACCACTTTGATATCATGGCCGGCTATGAATACCAAAGTTTCTATCAGAACAAGAACAACGACTACGTAGGCTATTATGCTTCAACCAACAATGATGCGTCATTGGCTGGAACAGCTCGTCCACACACTCCTTATTACTTTGCAACCGACCACTATCTGGTGTCTTTCTTCGGCCGTGCAAACTACACGCTGATGGATCGCTATATGATAACGGCTACTGTACGTGACGACGGTTCTTCACGCTTCAAGAATCACTGGGCAATCTTCCCTTCATTCGCCTTCGCATGGAAAATCAAGGATGAAAACAAGTTCAGAGATATCAAGTGGCTTTCTGACTTGAAGCTCCGTCTTGGCTGGGGTATGACAGGTCAGCAGGAAGGCGTTGCAGACTATGGATGGGTTGCTACCTACGAAAAGAGCACTGGTACCAACGGCTACTATCCACTCATCGATATGAACGGCGACGGTAAGATTACAGCTGAAGACGGTATTCTCTATCGTCCGGCTAACCGTACTCCAGACTTGAAGTGGGAAACAACCACGACTTACAACGTAGGTCTCGACTTCGGATTGTGGAATCAGCGCCTCTCAGGAACAGTGGATTGGTACTTCCGCAAGACAACCGACTTATTGAACTACGCACCATACGCAGCTATGGGCTTGTTCAAGAACCAAGCATGGCAGAACATCGGCTCGATGAACAACACCGGTGTTGAAGTTCAGCTCGACTGGAAAGCTGTTCAAGCAAAGGACTTCTACTGGACTATCGGCTATAACTTCACTTACAACTACAACAAGATTACCGATTTGAGCGGTGTTACAACTGGTGGAATGCCCGTTCAGACAGGCGACGATGCTGGAGGAATGTTCAACAAAGTCTTGGCGCACCAAGTTGGATACGCAGCCAACTCTTTCTACGTTTATCAACAAGTTTACGACAAGAATGGAAAGCCAATCGAAAATCAGGTGGTTGACCGCAATGGCGATGGCCAGATCAACTCTGCCGACCGCTATATCTACAAGACAGCAGCTCCTCCTGTTACAATGGGCTTGACTTCTCGCATGGATTACAAGAACTTCGACTTCGGTTTCACACTCAGAGCAAGCATAGGCAACTACGTATTCAACAACATTGAATCGACATCTGCCAACATGAGCCCAGGCTCTATCTATGCTCAGAATGCTTATCTCGCCAACCGCCCAATCATGTCATTAGAAAAGAACTGGCAGACAAACGAGAATACTGCACAGCAATCAGACCTCTATGTCCACAATGCCAGCTTCTTGAAGGTTGACAACATCACATTGGGTTACAGCTTTACCGACCTTTTCAAGTCTGATTCATGGAAGGGAATTGGCGGACGTATCTACGCTACAGCAGCTAACGTATTTACATTCACCAAATACAATGGAATCGACCCTGAGACAAAAAATGGCATCGACAACAACCTTTACCCACGTCCATTCTCAGTTATCTTAGGTTTGAACCTCAATTTCTAACACATTTTAATTGAAGTAACAATGAAAATATTTATAAAAAATATGATTCCAATGGCAACACTCGCATTAGCGATGAGCCTCTCGTCATGTGTCGGTGACCTCGACAATGCTGAGAATCCTAAGGATCCCAACATCAGTACGGAGTACAAAGCCGTAGGCGAGTATAACAAATGTTACGCAAACTTGGCTCTTCCAGGCAATGGCGGTGCCAACGGAGACTCCGACCTCGATGGTTACGATGGTGGAACAGCGGGATTTATCCGCCAAATGTGGAATGCCAACGAGCTTTCCACTGATGAGGCCATTTGTAGTTGGGGAGACGCTGGCATCGCAGAGTTCGTCTATAATACATTCGGAGCTTCTCATCCGATGACTGCAATGTACTATTATCGCCTGACAACGGGTATCACTTATTGCAACGATTATCTCCAGAAAGCCAGCGATTACGACAAGACTATGACGGCAGAGATTCGCTTTATCCGCGCTCTCCATTATTTCTATCTGATGGATGCCTTCGGAAACATTCCTTTCAGTCTGACAACAGTGGAAAAACCCAGACAGGCTACACGAAAGGAAGTTTATGACTTCTTGGAGAAAGAACTCTTGGAGATAGAGCCAGACTTATTGGAAGCAAAAGCTCTCACCTCAGATCAACCTGGTTATGGTCGTGCCAATAAGGCTGCCGACTGGATGCTGTTAGCACGGCTTTATCTCAATGCCGAGGTTTATACAGGTACTGCGCAATGGCAGAAAGCGGCAGACTATGCCAAGAAAGTCATGGACTCTGACTTCCAGCTCAACACCACTCCCACTGGAAGATGGAGTGCTTACCAGAAACTCTTCATGGGCGACAATGGCGAGTCAAGCGCAGCGAAGGAAATCATTTTCCCAATCAAGGCCGACGGTTTGACCACGACGAGCTATGGTGGCTCGCTCTATGTCATTGCATCTACCTTCGACGGCAAGATGCATGCTGACAAGGAGAACCCAGATGCAACAAACGGCACGACAGGAAACTGGGCAGGAAACCGCGCCCGTCCTGACCTCATTGCCAAGTTCTTCCCAGCGGGCAATGCGCCACAGGTTCCATCTTACGAAATGACTGCCAAGGCATCTGACGACCGCGCCATCTTCTGGGGTGCTGACCGTTCGCTTGACAATGCCACACAGTCAACCTTCACTGATGGTTATGGTGTTGCGAAGTTCCTGAACTTCCATTCTGACGGCACAAGGACTCACGATGCGCAGTTCCCTGACATGGACTATCCTTTGATGCGTGCTGCCGAGGCTTACCTCATGTATGCTGAAGCACAGGCACACCTCAACGGTGGAACAGCAACCGGTAACGCTGCCAAAGCCATCAATGCTCTTCGTGAGCGCGCCAACAACCCTAACCTCAAGACAGCTTACACGCTAGATGAGATCTGCGACGAGTGGAGCCGCGAGTTCTACTTTGAGGGAATGCGCCGCAACACCCTTATCCGCTTTAACAAGTTTGGTGGAAACAACAATTACAACTGGACTTGGAAAGGCGGTGCAAAGAGCGGCCGCAACTTCGCAGCAACACGTAACATCTACGCCATACCAGACAAGGACTTGAGTGCCAACACTAACCTCAAGCAGAACCCTGGTTACTAAGAGTAAACAAACAAGGGATAGTCGGTTGAATCCCGACAGTTCCTTGCAATAAAAACAAAATACTGAATAGAAATGAAAAAGATATTTAGTCTAATCATGTTGGTTTGCTGTGTAGGCATGTTCACAGCCTGCTCCGATGACAGAGACGACAATCCTGTTCTTCAGCAGCCAGAGACATTCACACTCAACCAACCGGCTTATTCTGCAGGCGTAGATCTCCAGAATGCCAAATCAATCGCTTTCACATGGTCGCAACCTGCCTACGGGTTTCCAGCTGGAACAGAGTACCAACTACAGGTTTCCAACAATGGAAAGTTCACCAAGGAGCTTGATGTCAATGCTGACCCAGCAACACAGCTCGGTGTAGCCGACCACGTGACGCTGCTCGAATCATACAAAACTTGCGACGGTCCGTTGTTCACCAAGGACATGGCCAAGGCTCTTCAGCAACTAAACGCCTACGAGGAAGGCAAAGTTCCTGCCACAGACGAGGTGTGGGTACGTTGCGTTGCTAGCACCAAGGGAGCGAAGAAGGTTTATTCCAACGCTGTCAAGCTCAGCGTAGTACCTTACTATGTTGAGCTCAAGGATGCTGTTCCTGCCACATGGTACCTCATCGGCAGTTGCATTGGGGACGGCAAATGGACCAATGCCGAGGCAGCTATTGGTGTTTCGATGATGCCACTTTACACAAAGGCTGGCGAAACCTACGACAAGGCAACCGGAGACGGCAAGTTCGAATACACAGGCTATTTCCCTGCTGATGCCAACTTCAAGATTGTCAAGACTCCAGGCGACTGGGATCACTACGTATGGTGTACCGACGGAACACCTCTTGGAACATCACTCCGTAACGGTGGCTCTGACCCAGGCAACATCACTGTTCCTGCAGCAGGCTATTACACCATCACGCTCGACACGAAGGCTCTGACATGCGTCATCAAGCCCGCTGCCTCTACACCGTCGGCCACCTATGCAATGATTACGATGCCTGGCACACCGAACGGTTGGGATGCAGCTAATGGAAACCCGATGACACCAGTATCGGCATCACCCGAAAACCACGACTGGTTCACCACAATTACCTTTGATGCCAACGCACTTGCCGACGGCGGTATCAAGTTTGCCAAGGGTAGCTGGGACGAAAGCTGGGGTATCGCAGAATTCCCATTCGGAATCGCATCTGGATCAGCTAACATTCCTTACAAGAAGGGAACTTTCAAAGTGTTCTTCAACGATTACACCAAACAGTTCTTCTTCATTGAACAGTAATAAATAAAGTTTTATGCGGAGCTTCGGCTCCGCACACTTAATAAGATTCAACATGAAAAAGTTAGTATATTTATTAGGTCTCGTCCTTCTCGCAAGTTGTGGAGGCAGTGAGGATTACACCGATTGGGCCAACCCTATCTCTCACGAACAAGAGGCTGGCAAGACTGTGAGCTTCACCGCAACAGCCGAAACTTCGACCATCAACTTTGCAAATGTCACTACAGACTCTGTGAAGTTGTTCACACCCACGGTCAACTCTGAGGATGCCATCGCTTCCCAGACCATGACCATCACTCTCTATAATGCGGACAAGACAGCAAGCTACGTGCTCTATCCCAACGCAAACGGATATGTCAGCACAAGTGAGTTGCAGAAAGCCGTTGAGAAACTTTATGGCAAGGGGGGCGACCTCCGCAACATACCAGCAACTATCAAGAACACCACTGTTCTCACAAGGGGAGAAGCGTTCACCAACACGGTTGACGTCACCATCAAGGCCCAGCTCATAGCACCCAAGTTCCCTGAATTCATTTATCAGGTAGGCAACAACAACGGCTGGGGCGACGCAGGTGTTAACAAGATGCGCAGCCCAGAAATGGATGGCAAGTACTTGGGTTACTGCTACCTCGACGGTGAGTTCAAGTTCCGCAGCCATGAGACTACATGGGACGCTCCTGACTGGGGAATGGGAAGCACAGAAGGCTCACTGGTTGAGGAGGGCGAGAAGAACATCCCTGCCGTAGCAGCTGGATTCTATCGTGTCGAGGCAAGTCTCGCCGACGGTACGTACAGCTACAGCCCTATCATGATCGGCATCATCGGAAGTGCAACACCCAATGGTTGGGACTCTGACGTGAACATGACTTACGACAAAGCAGAGAAGGCTTGGACATGGACGGGCAATCTGGTTGCAGGCGAATTGAAATTCCGCGCAAACGACGACTGGGCTATCTCTTGGGGTGGTGCCAACGACGACGCTTTCAACTTCAACAACCTGACGGAATTCAATGGAAAGAACCTCAAGATCGAAGAGGCAGGAAACTATACTGTCAAACTCTATATTTCTTACGAAGGCAACCATAAAGTAGTCTTCAAGAAGAACTAACGGACTGACATTGCTTTCATAACCACAATGAGGAGAGAATGCTCAGTGCATCCTCTCCTTTTTTTCGCAATATGCCAGACAAATAAATACCAAACATCAGACAAACATAGAAAAGAAACATCATGAAAAAAATATTTACGGTACTTACATTATGCTGCATTGCTCTTTCGTCACTCGCGCAAGGGTGGCAAGACAACTATAAAGGTGTAATGCTGCAAGGATTTTATTGGGATTCCTTCGACGATACAAAATGGACCAACTTGGAAGCACAGACAAATGATATCGTGGACTTCTTCGACCTTGTATGGATTCCTCAAAGTGCCAAACCAAGCCATAATCCTTCAATGGGCTACGACCCTCTCTATTGGTTCAGCGACTACACCAGTTCGTTCGGAACGGAAAAGGAACTGCTTAGCCTCATCGACACATGGAAGAAAAATGGGATAGGCACGATTGCCGACATCGTCATCAATCATCGTGGGAACGTGAGCAACTGGTTCGATTTCCCTACGGAAACCTACGAAGGAGTAACCTATACCATGGGAGCAACCGACATCGTGAAAGACGATGACAAAGGAAAAACTCAAGCCGAAGCCACGAAGCAGGACGTCTCGCTCAGCCAGAACAACGATACCGGAGAGGGATGGGATGGCATGCGCGACCTCGACCATCACAGCCCTAACGTACAAAAGACGGTAAAGGCATACCTCAACATGCTGATCAATAAATTTGGTTACTCAGGTTTTCGCTACGACATGGTAAAAGGCTACGCCGGTAGTTTCACCGGACTTTATAACACAGCCACAAAACCGCAATTTTCAGTAGGTGAATATTTCGACAGTAACCTTGCGAAAGTGAAAAACTGGATAGAAAGCACCCGGACAGGGGGCGTCATCACCAGTGCCGCTTTCGATTTTCCACTGCGCTATACCATCCGCGATGCGGTGAACAACGGCAATTGGGCTGCATTGGACGGACAAGGATTGGCAAAACTCCCCGATTATGCTCGCTATGCGGTAACCTTCGTAGAGAACCACGACACGGAGGATCGAGGAGGCGGCAACACGCAAGACCCGATAAGAAACAATATTTCGGCAGCCAACGCTTACATCATGGCCATGCCGGGAACACCTTGCGTTTTCCTGAAGCATTGGCAAAGCTGCAAGAAGGACATCAAGAACATGATTACCGTGCGCAAACTATTAGGCATCAGCAACCGAAGTACGTCAACCAAACTCGTCAGTGGCAACGATTTCTATGCCATGGTAACAAAGGGCGACATGGGCAACCTGTTGACTGTCGTGGGGCCGGCGGCTACTTTCGCCACACAATCGAAATGGATAAAAATCACCAGTGGAGAGAATTGGGCATATTATGCCGACAAGAACACGTCGAGTTTCGCTTGGGCGGATCTGCCAAGTGGAAGTTACGATGGCGTACAAAGTGTCACGCTGAGAGCAGTTACGGGAAATCCGAATGCGAAGATTGTTTATACTATAGACGGAAGCGACCCCAAAGCAAGCAGCTCCATAGCCGAAAATGAATCGAAGATAACCATTCCGGAAGGAAAAGCCACAACGCTGAAAGTCGGTTTGCTCATCAATGGGACTGTTACCGGCATTAGCACTCGCCACTACGACATCGTTGATTTCCAACCTTACAACATCAGTGTATATGTAAACGCAGATAATGCGGACGACACATGGGCTGAAGCTAAAACCTCAAGCCCGACTCCTTCCATCAACTATTATTACTGGGGAAGTGCGACAAGCAGTCCGTGGCCCGGCAACGCGGTAACAACTACCACGGCGATAGGTGGAAAAAGATATTTCGTAAAGCAATTCCGCATCAACTCTTCGTCCGATGCTATCAACTTCGTGTTCAACATGGGGATGAACAAATCGCAGACAGTGGATGTGATGAACATCCGACAAGACACCTTCATCGACATTTCATCGCAGAAAGACGATTGGAAATACAAGGTAAACACCACGACAGCCATCCGGGGCATCGAGTGCGAGAAAACTGGAAACAAAAACGAAAGTTCCTATTATTACACTTTATCCGGGCAACGACTCAAGAAGCCGGTACAACCGGGAATTTACATCCATAAAGGCAAAAAAATAATAATAAAATAACTGCACATTCCGAATCAAAACAGAGATTACTAAAAAAAAGGAATGTAACTCTTCAAAACAGAAAGCTGAACACTCAAAAGATTTTTTGCGAAAAATACTTGCGAAAGATCAGCACTTAAAGTCTAAAAGGTCATCTTCCACAATACGAAAGATGACCTTTTTTTTCGTCCCATGCTCATCACCTCCGCCAAAGACGACAGATGAGCGACAATCAGAACGTCAAACCAATACCAAACGACAGCGAGTGACGCGTGGCATCTTCCTCGCTATAAGTCGTTCTGTTCAAGTATGTATCAATCGTGTAGGTAGGCAGGTCGTCAAAGCATTTCAAGTTGTATGCAATTTGAAAGTTCACTCCTAAATGCTTTGCGAAGCTATAAGTATAACCAATACCCAGACTACCGGTGAACCCTTTCGAATAATCCCCCACCTTTACAGCATAGCCCAAATCTGAGAAAGCGTAAAGTTCAGGAACAGTCTTTATGGCTTTACATCTCACTGTGGCAAAAATCGGCATGGTAGTGTGCGAAGGATTCGTGTAACAATCCAATCCCAATCCCATTCCTGCAGACCAAAGAGGAGAAAGGTCGTAACGAGCAGTGAAACGCAAAGAGTTTCCGCCCATTTTATAAGTGTCGCGATGGAACGTTCGATTCATAAATTTTTCAGATAAACCCAAATAATAGTGGTAATCTAAATCAAAATGAAATTTACTCTGCCCTTGCATGGCTGACACACAACCGAGGAGCAAGAAAATCGCCAAAAGTCTTTTTCGTAGTTTCATATCAATTGCTTTTATGTTATTTTTTAAGTTCAATATCAGTATCCCGGCATAAATAGAACATAAGCACACAAAGTAAAAATAAGAAATCTGTTTTTAACTTCGTCATACTTTAATGGTTCAAAATGAATTTAATAGTAATATGCTGCAAATGTAAAAAGAAAAAATCTTACTAACAGTAATCTTCTGTTAAATTATATGAATATTATTATCACGAAAACTAAAAATCGGGAGGCTGCCAAGAATCATTTGTTGGTTATTACCGTTGCAGTACTCGGAAGCCAACTTGTCCGTTCCGCCGGCAGGCTAATGGGGTAAAAAACACGGCAATGACGAGAGGAAAATCACAACAAGGTAATCTATCGTAAATCAGCTGTTTACAAACCATCCCGCAAAAGCTAAGGTATTGCAGCGTAAAAGCTGAGCGTTTGAAGAGGAAAAGCTCAGCTTTCACAAACCAATGGTTTTCACATGAAAAAAACTGCCGACCGTTTCAATGTATTGATGTCTCAAAAGCAATAACTGAAGGAAAGGAATCCGCCATGCGAAGTTTTCCTTTCGGGATAAAAGGCATTGAATGTTATGTCCTTGTATATCATGAGACAACGCATTGTGAAAATGTCGGGATTGGAACAAACATAACCTATCAAAAAAATTGTACAGACGGTAAAGAGGACCTCCCTATGAGTATAGGGAGGAGAAAGCTATCAGTCTTTCTTTTTACCAGCTTTCTGATAAGGATCGAAAGGAACGGTAAGAGTGATTTTCCCCATTACGAGGCGCCCGTTATTCTCCGCCGGTTTCCAATTGGGCATTCGCTGCACCAGACGCACGGCTTCGGACTTAAAGAATTTTTCCGCATCGATTAAGATTGCCTGCTGTTCTTCGGGTGTGAGTTTCTCGAATTTCGGGTTGGTGGCTTTCAGCCCGTTCACCTCCAAAGCTCTTGCACCGGAAGTACTACCATCAATCTCTATGTTCAGCGATACCAACACATTGGCTTCCACTCGCCACTTGCGCGTCTTCATCGTATAAAGCTCGTTCTCCATGAAATAGGCTTGCATGGCGGAATCACCACCAACGTATTGCGGAGCCACGTCTGGGTTTGAGGTATTTAGCTTATTTTTCAATCCTTCCAAGACCGCATGCAGCTTTTCTATCTGCACTGTGCCCAGCATCACTCGCCCATTGGGGTCGATGAGGTACAGGGTCGGAATCCAGTCAACCTTGTAGAGACGGTCGATGTTGGTCTCCTTCTTCCATTTCTTGAGTTCGCTCACCTGCGTCCAATTCATCTGATACTTGTCCCAGTAGGTTTTAACCCACGATTCCTTGTTGATGTCGAATGAAATGCCGATAAACCGGACATTATAATCGCGAAAATCATTCCACAATTTCTTGACGTCGGGGATTTCCTTTCTACAATCAGGACACCACGAAGCCCAAAAGTGGAGAACCACGTAATTGCCACGGTAGGTGTTCAACTTGATTTCCTTGCCATCGGCAGTGAGCAATGTGAAGTCGGGGGCCATTGTGCCTGGTTTCAGAAGTTCCTTTGCATACTGTGCATCGGCATCTTGCGCCCTCATGATTGCGATGGCTGCGAAGATGAAAAGTGCTGATAAAAGTATTCGTTTCATATCTGGTTTATTTGGTTATATCTTATTCAGACAGTGGCTGTAGTGTCGGTTCGGAATTGTGGGTCACCTTCTCAATCGTAAGCGTCTGATCGCAGTAATCTACAAGGGCCGGACGATGGGTGACGAATATGACCGTCTTGCCATGGTTGGCGAGAATGTTCTTGAGCAACTGGCGTTCTGTTTCGGGGTCGAGTGCCGATGTAGCCTCATCGAAAAGCATGATGGAGCGGTTCCTAAGCAACGAGCGGGCTATTGATATGCGCTGCGCTTGTCCCTCGCTCAGGCCTCCTCCCTGTTCGGAGCATTGTGTTTCGAGCCCTTCGGGAAGGTCGAACACGAAGTCGGCACAACTTTTCTGCAGCACCTCTTTCATCTCCGCTGTCGTTGCATTCATCTTTCCCAACAAAAGATTCTCACGTATCGTACCACTCATGAGGGTGTTTCCCTGTGGCACATAGACGAAATTGGCCCGGAGGAGCGGACTGAGGTTGCGGCTTTCCTTATCGTTGTAGATTTCAACCTTACCCGTCTGTGGACGGAGCAGTGCCAGAATCATCCTAATCAGCGTTGTTTTCCCAGAGCCTGTCTCGCCTAAGATTGCAGTGCAGGATCCTGGATGGAAGTCGAATGAGAAGTTGTTGATGACGTTTCCATCGGCCTTGTCGTAACAGAAGCTGACGTTGCTGAACCTGATGCCGCACGTTCCTTCCATCGTGATGGAGTCGCCCTGCTCTTCCAAGGGGTTTTCCTCAAGTTCCATCAATCGCTCGGCGGCTGTAAACACTGACACGAATGACGGCACAAGGCGGGTCAGTTGCCGTGCAGGGCTCTGAATGCGGTTGACCAATTGCAGGAAAGCCGTCATGCCACCAAAAGTAAGCGTAGCGGCAGAAAGGCGAAAAGCTGCCCAAGCGAAAGCTACCAAATAGCCGAAAGAGAATCCAAGGTTGAGCACGAGATTGGAAAAGACCGAGAATTTAGTGCGCTTCACCACCTTGTTGCGAAGCTCACTCTGCGTGTCTTCGAGCCTATCTACGGCCGCACCGTCGCCCTCCAGTGTCTTGATGAGCATTCGGTTCTGTATGGTCTCCTGCAAAACGCTCTGCACCTTCGAGTCGGAATTTCTCACCTGACTCGTCAGACTACGCATCTGCCTGATATAAATCTTGCTGAGGAGCACGAAAAAGGGAATCATGATGACGATGAGCACCGCCAATCGCCAGTCCATGAACAATAGGTAGCAGAATGCTCCGAGGAACATGGCCAACGTTGACAGGGAGCTGGGAATGATTTCGGTGAGAAAGTTCACCACGTTCGTGACATCGAACTCCAATCGGTTGAGCACGTCGCCCGAATGGTGGGTTTCCTTTCCATGCCATTCGGAGCGTAAAATGCGGTCGAGGAGTCGCTGTTGCATTCGGTTCTGAGCCTTGATGCCCAAGATATTGGAAACCCACACCGATGCGATGTTAAGCCCAAAACTACAAAGGATGAGCATCCCCATCAACAAAACCGCACTGATGATATCGCCTTCCACCTCGTGTGATGCCACATCGATGGCATGCTGCACCGCCCACACTGACGCAAGCGACACCACCACACTCAAAAGACCGATGGAGGCATTGAGCACCGCCTGCAAACGGTTGCCCCGCCAGGCAGCCCACAGCCAGCGGTAGATTTCTCCCGTCTTGTATTTCGTGTCGGGAATTCTCAAAAGTGCTCTTATCTTTGAATTGAAATGCATAGTCGAAAGAATGGAATTATTATTCCCTACTGTCAGCTCCCCACATCAGTTTGGAACGCAGCGTCGAGAAATAACGGTGGTTGTGCCGCTTGACAATCCGTATTCGGAAAGGTGCTTTGGCAATGGTCACCGTCGTCCCCTCATCAACACGCTCCGAACGCCCATCTATGGCAGCGAGGAAGCTGTGACTGCGGCTCTCCACCTCAAGCTTGATTTCCATGTCATCGCCTATCACGATGGGGCGAATATTCAGACTGTGTGGCGCAACAGGTGTCAGACTGAGGATACCACTGCGTGGAACCATGATGGGTCCGCCGTTGGAAAGCGAATAGGCCGTTGAGCCAGTGGGAGTGCTGATTATCAGTCCGTCGGCAAGATAGGTCACGACATATTCGCCTCCCACGCTCACACGGATGGAAATCATTGAGGCTGTGTCGCGCTTCAGTATGGCAATGTCGTTCAGGGCAAAGGGATAGTCACGGAATTTATCACTGTCGGTTGACAATTTGATGACTGACCGCTCTTCTATATCGAAGTTTCCCACATAGATCTCGTCGAGCATCTCCAGAACTTCGCCAGGCAATACGTTCGCAAGGAAGCCAAGCCGCCCCATATTGACACCGATAATAGGGATATTTTTCGCACCTACCTTGCTGGCAGCACGGAGAAACGTGCCGTCGCCACCAAGGGAAATGGCATAGTCGGTTTCGAAACTGTTGCCCTCAAACACACCCGCCACTGGTAAATCCCCGTTCAAATCACGACAAAGGTTCCGATAGAAGGTTTCCTCTATGAACACATCGGCATTGCGCTTGGACAAATAGTCAAGCATCTCCCACACCTGCATCAACTCCAAAGCCTTCCGATCATTTCCAAAGATAGCAAAACTCAGTTTCTTGTCAGCCATAGAATATTATGTTTTTTAAAATCTTTTATCGCTCCTATCCACATTATCACGTGAATATTTTGTATATTTGCATGTGTTAAAAAAGAGCTGGAGAAGATGGAGTTTTCAACATCGGCAAAACATCCCAACTGCTTTTGACAACATATTGCTATGCAAAAATAAAGATTTTTGTTGACAACATGAAGATAAAACTAAAATATTATGGCTAAAGTATATGAATTCCTTGCCAACGGCTTCGAGGAAATAGAGGCTCTGGCGCCACTGGACATCCTCCGCAGAGGAGGTGTTGATGTTAAAACCGTGAGTATTACAGGCAGCGAATTTGTCGAATCGGCACATGGTGTCACCGTCAAGGCTGACCTCATCTTCGAGAACACCACTGGTTTCGGCGATGCCGATATGCTGATGATTCCTGGTGGCATGCCTGGAGCGGCGAACCTAAACGCCCATGAGGGGCTTCGCAACCTGTTTTTGACACACAACGAGCAGCACAAACTTATCGGAGCGATCTGCGCAGCCCCAATGGTGCTGGGTTCGCTGGGCATCGTCAAGGGCCGTAAGGCAACCTGCTATCCAGGATTCGAGAAGTTCTTAGACGGCGCAAGCTACACAGCCGAGCTGGTTACGGTGGACGACAACATCACAACGGGCAAAGGTCCGGCTGCGTCGTTCATGTATGGCTTTTGCATTCTTGAGCAACTGACCTCGAAAGCAGTAGCCGAGGACGTGAAAGCGGGCATGCTCATTAATGAATTGATTGCATTACGTTAAGACTTCGCCCTAACTATGAACTATATTATTATTGTCGCAGGCGGAAAGGGACTGCGCATGGGCAGCGAGACTCCTAAACAATTTCTGCCCATCGGTGGCAAGCCCATACTGATGCGCACCATAGAACGTTTCAAGGCATACGACAAGGAGATGAAAGTAATCGTTGTTCTGCCCGAAAGCCAACAGTCCTATTGGAAGGAACTATGCGGAGAATACGACTTCAACATTGAACATCAGATTGCCAACGGTGGCAACACACGCTTCGAATCGTCAAGGAACGGACTGACGATGATTCCCGAAGGCGAGGATGGGCTGGTGGGAATACACGATGGAGTCAGGCCTTTCGTCTCACTACAAACCATCGCACGCTGCTACGACGAGGCTCTCAAAACATGTGCGGCCATTCCAGTGATGCCAATAACCGAGACACTGCGCATGATCGAGAAGAACGGAAACTCCAAAAACGTGCTTCGTAGCGACTATCGCAGCGTACAGACGCCACAGGTGTTCAACATCATGATGCTGAAGATGGCCTATGCACAGGAGTTCCAAGATTCGTTTACCGACGATGCAAGCGTGATGGAACAATTTGGCTGCAAGGTGTCGATGGTGGAAGGCAACTGCGAGAACATCAAAATAACGACACCTACCGATATGAAGTTTGCAGCAACTTTGCTGAATGAATGACAGAGGGAGCATGACGCAAAGGATGGATTTCCCACGCAGCGAAGGATAGTCGCCGCAACAAACAGCAGTCTATCAATAATGGATATACTCTCACAAGACATCATGTACCTGACGGGTGTTGGCCCGAAGCGCAAGGAGATTCTGAGCAAAGAGCTTGGAGTCAGCACCTACCGTGACCTTCTTGAGTATTATCCTTACAAATACGTTGACCGAACCAAAATCTACCTCATACCAGAGCTGGTGCCCGACATGCCGTTCGTGCAGATCAAGGGACACATCCTCAGCTTCGAGGAGTTCGAGATGGGCAGACGCAAGAAACGGGTAGTGGCCCATTTCACCGACGGGCATGGAATCTGCGATCTCGTATGGTTCAACGGGGCGCAATATGTCTATAAAAATTACATCATCGGCAAAGAATACGTGGTTTTTGGCAAACCAGGCATCTTCGGCGGACGCTTTCAGTTCACCCACCCCGACATTGATGATGCCTCGGAACTGCAACTCAACGACATGGGGATGCAACCTTTCTACTCCACTACGGAGAAGATGAAGAAATCGGGGTTGACCTCGCGCACCATCGAAAAGCTGACGAAAACCCTCATTGGCAAAATAACGACACCCCTGAAGGAAACCCTTCCCGACTTCATCATACAGCGTCTGCATCTCATTTCGCGCGATGAAGCCATGAGAAAGATCCACTATCCGATATCAATCGAGGACACCCAGAGAGCGAAAGTACGCCTGAAGTTCGAAGAACTCTTCTATGTGCAGCTCAATATATTAAGGTATGCGAGCGACCATAGACGCAAATTTCGAGGATACGACTTCAAATCGGTAGGAGCACAGTTTAATTGGTTCTACTCGCACAACCTACCCTTCGAGCTGACAGGTGCACAGAAACGTGTGATGAAGGAAATTCGGGCCGATATGGGTAGCGGGCGACAGATGAACCGTCTGCTCCAGGGCGACGTTGGGTCAGGAAAGACACTCGTTGCCTTAATGTCGATGCTCATTGCCATAGACAACGGCTACCAAGCCTGCCTCATGGCGCCGACGGAAATACTTGCCGAGCAGCATTTACAGACCCTCAAGGACTTCTTGAAAGGCATGAACATCAACATTGAGTTGCTGACGGGCATCGTGAAGGGCAAGAAGCGCAAGGAGGTTCTCGACGGACTTATCGACGGCTCGACCAACATCGTTGTGGGCACGCATGCGATTATTGAGGACAAAGTACAGTTCAACAATCTTGGACTTGCCGTCATCGACGAGCAACACCGCTTCGGAGTGGCGCAGCGTGCCAAGCTGTGGAGCAAGAGCGCCAACCCACCACATGTGCTCGTCATGACAGCCACACCCATTCCCCGGACTTTGGCAATGACCATCTATGGCGACCTCGACGTCAGTGTCATCGACGAACTACCTCCAGGACGCAAGGCCATCCAGACAATCCACAAATACGACAACCAGACGACGAGCCTCTACAACGGCATTCGACAGCAAATCAACATGGGCAGACAGGTTTACATCGTCTTTCCACTCATCAAGGAAAGCGAGAAGATGGACCTGAAGAACCTTGAGGCAGGCTACGAAGGGCTGAAAGAAGTCTTTCCTGAATTCCACATGAGCAAAATCCATGGGAAAATGAAAGACAAGGAGAAGGAGGCGGAGATGAGACAGTTTGTTGAGGGCCAGACACAGATTCTCGTTGCCACCACGGTGATAGAAGTAGGTGTCAACGTCCCCAACGCCAGTGTGATGGTTATCCTCGATGCCCAGCGGTTCGGCCTCTCACAACTACACCAGCTGCGCGGAAGAGTGGGTCGTGGAGCGGAGCAAAGCTACTGCATACTGGTCACCAGTCACAAACTCACGAACGAGACACGACGGCGCATCGATATCATGTGCGAGACCAACGACGGTTTCGAGATTGCCGAGGCTGATCTGAAACTGCGTGGACCAGGCGATCTTGAAGGCACACAACAGAGTGGGATTGCGTTCGATTTAAAAATTGCCGACATAGCGCGCGACGGTCAAATCGTACAAATGGCACGCAATGAGGCACAAAAAATCATCGATGACGACCCCACTTGCACGAAAATTGAATATAATCTGCTCTGGAATAGACTAAAAGAGTTAAGAAAAGCAAATATAGACTGGGCAGCAATATCATAAGAAAAGATTACAAAAACGTTCGGTAACCGTCGGTCGTATAGGAATTACAAGTTTATTTTCTTGAAGCAAATTATTTTCGTTTTTATGTTAAAAACCACCTAAAAACTGTTAATCAGAAAATGTTTCCTTGATTTTTTTGTTAACTTTGCAACGCTTTAATACATTTAGTTGGCCTTTTGTATTGTTCAACTTTGGGATTTAAAGGAAAGGAACAGATGTATGTTCCCATTTATTTTTATAACCGAAAACAAAGTAACTGAAAAATGACTTTCGAGAAGATAGTTAAAACATTCGCATTATCAGCAGTATTAGCTTTTGCAGGAACATCTGCAAACGCACAAGACCTGATAGCCAGACAAGCTCCAGTTGACCGTAGAGCAACAAGCATCGATACCATCGTTATCAATCGCTTGCAAGAAGCTGAGGAAGCAGAGAGCCCCTCGGCCATGTTATACAATGACTGGAACACAACGAGAACACATAGTTCAGGAACACTTCCAGATGTTTTCAGAATAGACTTGAGAGGTTTCCATATGCCTACGCCAAGCCGTGTCATCACGAGCAATTACGGTCGGCGTTGGGGACGCGCCCATAAAGGCCTCGATATCAAGGTCTATATCGGCGACACTATTCGCGCAGCTTTCTCTGGCAAGGTAAGAATCGTAGGATATGACGGCCGAGGATACGGAAAGTACATCGTGATTCGTCACAATAATGGACTGGAGACCTACTATGGACACTTATCAAAGCAAATCATTCATAAGAACCAATTGGTAAGAGCTGGCGACCCAATTGGCTTGGGTGGCAACACAGGCCGGTCAACGGGTTCACACCTCCACTTCGAAACACGTTTGTGTGGCGTAGCCATCAACCCAGCATTGATGTTCGATTTTGCCAATCAGGACGTCACAGGCGACTTCTACACTTATCGTAAAAGCACTGTCAACAGCGAGTCAGCGCGCGCAACAGCTCTACGTGGCAAATCATCGAGCCTTGGTTACTCACGCAAGAATATACAGGGAAATGGCAGAGGCGGCAGCTACTACAATCGGCAGACAACCGATTATTCCACAAGGAACTCACACGTTGTAACGACATCTAACGGCGGTCAGATTCTATACCATAAGGTTTCTGACGGAGACACATTGGAATCGATTGCCGAACAGCACGGCATAAGTGTGGAGAAGCTCTGCAAACTCAACCACCTTGGCAAATACACACGCGTGGTGAAAGGGCAGATACTTAGATACAGTTAAAAAGGACACACCTAAAGCATTTGAAAAACTATCGTTTCTGAAAGGCAATGGTGCATGGATAACCGTCCATGCACCATTGCTATAATAGCAAATCACTTCATCCCAATTTATTGCTGATCGGTGAATTATTTCGCTCAGCTGATCTCTTGTATGGTAAAAGCTCATCTTTCGCCTTGCGAAAGGTGAGCTATCGTATCACGATAGATGACCTTTTAGAAGAGACCATCTATCACATTGAATATCAACACATTTACAAAGAATACATTTTAATGACTGCTTCAACCTATAAGAATTCAAATGAACTAATGATTTATCTGATGGTTGGAGACTGCATCGCTTGCTTTGTTCAAAGTGTTGCTTACTCCCTTGCCGACCTTCTTGAGAACCTTTTTCCCACTGTCGCCAGCCTTTTTGGCTATCTTGCTGATAGCCTTAGCCTCACGCTTCATGAAGTTATTCAGACCCTCGCCAACCTTGTCAAGCCCATTCTTTATCTGCTGTTCTGACGAATCACGCTTGCAAGTTTGCGGGTTGTCGGGACACTGGCACTGTTTTTTTGCGCACGCAGCAGTATCAGAGCAACAAGAATGACAATGTATGGGCTTTTGCGCCACAACTGTCTTTACCTGTTGGGAGGAGTCACACACCACATTTGACTGCGCAGCGATAGGATTTGTACAACTCAAAGCAGCGAACAATAGGGCTGCCACTGTCATAATTTGCTTCATAATCAATTTTGTTTTAACGCCATATAGATTTCTCCTAAACGCTATAAGCAGTAAAACTGATATATGGAAATGTTGGTTTTAAGAAAATCTAACAACTTTTATTTCCTGACAATAAACCACAAGTGTTTCAGTATGGTTGTGAAAATACCGTAATGACGGCACATGACGCGAAAGCGCTCAATGAGCGATGCACGGTGGTGGATAGTTGTCTGTCCCTCCTGCATGTAATAGGCTACCACGGCATGGATATTTCGCAGCAGGAGTCCTTGTTCTTGTCCAGCTTTCATGACCCGAATACACCAGTCCACGTCAGCGGAATACCGGAAATGTGTATCGTAAGGAATGCCACGGGCAATGTCTAAACGTGCATAAAAAGCTTGATGGCACACAAGCATACCGTCCTTGAACGATTCCCATGTGAGGTCCTCTGGAGGCTGAAGATGGCGATGAAAGAGGAAATTACCATTCTCATCGACGATATCAGTGTCGCCATAGAGCACCGCTGGGCGTTCCTCGCCGTCGCCAGCCTCAGCAGCCAATGCCACCAACTCCAACGTATCGGCAGCGGGGAAACAGTCACCGGCATTCAGGAATACGATGTAATCGCCCGTAGCACGCTGAAGACCCTTGTTCATGGCATCATACAACCCACCATCGGGCTCACTGGAAATCCTTATCTTGTGCCCGTTCTCGGCCTCATCGGACGCAATCTTGTAAGTCTGGGCAATTTTCACGGTGCTGTCCTTCGAAGCCCCATCAACAATCAGGTGCTCCACATGAGGAAAATCCTGCATCATGACACTGTCCAAAGTGGATTGCAATACTTCGGCAGCATTATAGGTAATCGTTACGACTGAAATTGTAATCATATCTGGTAGTTATTCATAGCCAAAGCCTGGTTGTAAATCTCTATATACCGCATGGCTACATTGTGCCGGGAATAAGAGCGCTGCACCTTTCGCACAGCTGCGACAGAGATTGCCTCATAGTCTGCTTCGTCGAGCACCCAGCGGATTCCACGGGCAAGGTCGTCAGAACTTCGAGCCGAAGCCACATAGCCATTGGTATGGTGGTCTATCATCTCAGGGATGCCACCCACACGGAAGCCAACACATGGCACACCGCATGCCATTGCCTCCATGATGGTGTTTGGGAGATTCTCCGAGAGTGACGGTAGAACGAATGTATCCACAGCATTGTAGATATTGACTATCTGCGCCTCGTCACTGACATAGCCCAAAGGAAACATCTGCATGCGGAATTGCCCATCAAAATCATCGGATTGTCCGCCGAGAATGACAAGTGCGGTATTGTCGCACATCTCTGGATAGGTATCTGTCAGTTGGTTGCACGCCTCTATCAGATAGCTCATACCCTTGTTGACATTCGTAGCTCGTTGAGCAACAAAGAGTATCAACCGCTTCCCTTCTGGAAAGCCACACAGTTGCCGTGCCAGTCTTTTATCATTGGGGGTGAACATTTGTGTGTTGATGGGATTGGGGATTGCTGTGACAACCTGATTCTTCAGCAGACCGCTCGCCTTTGCCTCATTGGCAAGCCATCGGCTGCAAGCGACGAATGAGATATTGGAAGCGTTGTAGAGTTTTTCTTTCTTCTTCCATACCTGATAGGAAAGATCGTGCGACGAGCCACCATTGGGCAGATACTTGCAATGACCACAGTGAGTCTTGAAGTTGTTGCACCCCAGCGACAAATGACAGATGGCTGACGCAGGCCATAAGTCGTGCATGGTCCACACCACTGGCTTGCCAGTTCTTAATATCTTCCTGATGTTTGAAAGGGAGAGCATGCCTTGGTTAATCCATGAGAGGTGGATGACATCGGCTTCCTTGAACTCCCTAAGCGACGTAATATCTGTTCCAGAATTGGCGATGTCTAAGGCGAAAAGGTATTTTCGAGAGAAACGCAACTTGAAAAAAACGCAGAAGCGCTCCCACAGGAAATGCCACTTGGTGCCCAAGCCTTTTCGCAAACTGACGACTGTAATGTCATCAGTAAGTTTGTCGCGGACCAGCATCTTTGCCTTTATCCCATTATGGTTGAGCGCGTCCTTCAAACGGCTGGCTGCAACAGCTGCCCCACCAGTCTTTTCGCTTGTATTAACAATCAGTACTCGCATTGTGTTACAAAGGTAATGTAAAAAAAATAAATAGTAGAAAGATAGAGAAAAAAATGATAGTTGTAAGAAATCACCCTTCCTTTGGAATAAGAATCGAGGTTGATTGTGAATTTGACATACATCAAGAAAATGCTAATATTCCGACAGTTGTCAAACAAATATTTGGTTTTACTTCAAAACCACAGTAACTTTGCATCGTCAAAAGGTTAATAGATTGTTTAGGTTAGTAGTAATAGATTTAGGTTTTTAGTTATTTATTAAAGGTGAAGTTTAACAGATTGTTTAAAGGATGACAAAGGAAACCGTGAGGTTCCCTTCTAATTAGAAACATTTTCGTTAAACATAAAAAAAACGCTGAAGCTCGCAGAGAGTTTCAGCGTTTGCTTTATTTCACGGTTTGTATTCAATACTTGCTTATCAAACAAACGGCATAAGCAGCCATACCTTCTTCGCGCCCCACAAACCCCATGCGCTCTGAAGTCGTTGCCTTAATGGAGATATCATCCTCATCACAGCCGATAATTTCAGCCATGCAGACTTTCATAGCGGGAATATGAGGATTGATTTTCGGTTTTTCGGCACACACGGTCGCATCTATGTTGCCCACCTTATAACCGTTGGTTTCCAATAATTCAACCGTCTTTCGCAGAATCACTTTAGAATCCATGCCGAGAGTCTCCCCTGCAGTATCGGGAAAGTGATAACCAATATCACGCAAGTTGGCCGCTCCCAGCAGAGCATCACAGATTGCATGAATCAAGACATCTGCATCGCTATGGCCTAAAAGACCCAGGGAATGATCGATTTTGACTCCGCCCAGATAAAGATCACGGCCTTCTACCAATTTATGGACATCATATCCCATGCCCACACGAATGCGGAGAAAAGAATTTGACATAACCTACCGTTACTTAAAGTTTATCTTCTGTTGAACAAATCCTTAATTCCGTCCATATCAAATGCCAGCGAGAAACGCAAGGTCTGGTCGAGTGGATTGCTCTTTGCCGTTGCAATAACGTAGCCAGCATCAAGAGAGAACACACTCATGCGGAAGCCAGCACCAACGGTGAAATACTTGCGGTTACCCTTGTTCTGACTTTCATTGTGATAACCGGCACGAAGCGAGAATTTGTCGTTATACACATACTCTGCACCAACGCTCCATTGGATTTCCTGAAGCTCTTCCGACACACCATTGGGGGCATCGCTGAAGCTCTTGAATATACCAGAAATGGATGAAATATCGTAATAATCTCTTTGCAAACGGTCCTGATAATCAGTCTCTGACTCATTGTTCTCAATATCGCGCTTGGGATAAGTGGGAACCAAAAGTTTATTAGCATCAGCAGAGATTGTGAAACGATTGAACTCATCAATAGGTATCATCAAGGCAGCACCCAGACGCAAGTTGGTAGGAATGAACTCTGAACGACTGTCACCGCCAAAAGTAATCTTCGAACCAATATTTGAGATATTCAATCCCAAACCTAACTGACACTCACGGCTGCCCAAGTTGATGTAATTCTGGTAATAAGCCGAAATATCCGCTGCAAAGGCAGACCCAGGAGTCGTCTCTTCTGTGAAATCGTAGGTAAGATCCGAATAAATCCAACGTACGGCGGCACCCAGAGAGAACCTTTCGCTCAACATCAAGGAGTAGGCCACATCTACCGACATCTCATAGGGCTTGATAGTCATATCGGCAGAACCGTCCTGACTGCTGCTCGTCTGCACCTCTCCCAGCGAGAAGTAACGGAGAGAGCCTGACACAGCACTGTAATCGCCTATTCGATAATATCCCGCCATATAGGCTAAGTCCATATCGCTCACCAGCTGACGAAGCCATGGAGTATAGTTGAGCGACACGCCGGCACGAGAAATCGTAAAGGGATATTTAGCCGGATTCCAGTATTGTGAACAAACATCAGGATCGGTCGCAACGCCCACATCTCCCATACCAGCAGCACGGGCATCAGGTGCTATCATCTGCGATGTTACAGCATGATTGACTGGATTAAAAATATCCTTCTTGTCCTGTGCCGAAGCGGTAATGGCAAAAAGGGTAAGCAAGAACATGCTCACAATTCTAAAAGACTTATTCATTCTATTGTTCAATTTTTCTGATTCTTTATCAACTCCCAGTGCGCCGATTTAGGCGGAACACCGATGTGAAAACGCACAAGTAGGACTATTTATTGTTTATGACAATCAGTTTCTTTGCCTTCGACTCCTTCACCGCCCCGCCATTACTTAGGCGGACACGATAAAGATAAACACCTGTTTGCAAGCGTGCGCCGCCTTTCACAACCAAGTCCCAATCTACCGTGATGGCATTCCCTGTAGAAGTTCCACTGGCAGAATGGCTCCAAAGGAGACGACCTGTAGTATCAAATACATCTATCTCAACACCCACATCCGAACCGGTATAATTGTGGGTGACAATAAATGTGGTATGCGTCGTAGCGGGATTGTTGGTGCAGCTGATTTCCTCAATATCGGGGGCCAGACCCTTAACAACGTTAAAGTCGAGGACAGCCGTTGACGAGTTGTTCAGGATGTCCCACACACGAAACCTCAGCTGATGCCGGCCTTCTGGCAGTTCTGGAATACTGAAGTAGGTCTTTCCCTTCGTATAACTACCGAAATCAAATGTGAAATTGTCATTCAGATTATAAGTGCGGGCCATATCACCATCGATAACAAGCTGGATATCATGTCCCACTCCGTTGCCTGTGGCATTGATACCATTTCTGTCTGTCACTTCCGCAACAAAGTATGGTGTGCTGTTCACATTGCCACCATTGACAAACGAAGGCTTGTTAAGGTAGCAATAGATGGACGGTCCTATAGAATCATTGCTTACTTGTTCAGAACCGTTGACGTTGAACCTCTCCTCTGATCCATTGGCCATGAGCGTGTGGTCATTGTTAACCGCATAGATATTGATCAATCCTGCGCCATCGGCGTAGTTAAGGTCACGCGGAACAGCAAAGGTAAAGCTGAAATCGCCATTTTTCACACTGTCTGAACCATTGTAAAGAATCTTCTGACGATCATAATAGACAAAGGCAGAGTTGGATGTTTCCTCTTGCTTCTTACAGGTAATCAGCTCTCTTGTATCCCGTACTGTGGCCGTCATCAAGCCATTGAAATCACTGACCTTATCATTTCCGCGTGCCACATGACCTTTCACCTTTACTATCGCTCCACCTTTAAGGACTATCTGACTGCCTCCACCCACAGGAATTCCGTTAATGGAATCGATAACAGTAGTTAGAGCTGGAAGATTCAGCGAGAGTGCGGGATCGCCCAACAAAGAATATTGCAACTTATTGCGTGTCTTGTCCTGTCCTGTGTTTATCATTTCCATCTTCGCCAACCGCTGCGCCTCTCCCAAGGTGGTAGGTTTCCCGTCAGTGAAACTCAGCACATGCTTCAAGAAAGCCGTATTAATGGATTTATTATAGTTGGCAAATACTGTGCGTGTCGTGCCCCAAAAAGCCACTGAACCACCCTTTTTATTCAACATGGCCTCCTCTCCCAACGTGGCAGTAGTACCATCAAACGGCATGATATCGCAACTTGCTGTAATCCATAATGGGAGATTCTCATTGGTGAAATTGGTGAAATCGGTGATTCTCAATACCGCCTCATGCGAAATTTGTATCTCTGATCCATGCCCGGCATAATCCATGATAAGCGCACCCTGTGCCTGTTGCTGCTTGATGAGTGCCGAAACATCAGGGTATGTGTTACCTGTCGATGACGTAACACGCTTGTAGGCATCCCACATCACTTTCTTCACCAAATATCCTGGATAAGAACTCATGATGGCTTCGGCTGTCTGATTCACGTCATGCATGTGCAGATTGTCGTTACCATCGTCCCCCATGAACATTATGACATTCTGCCACGCACCAGCGTTCTTGTTGGTTGCGTAGTTGATAGTCTTATCCACCATTGTCCGAGCATCAGCAGCATTTGAAACAGGGAACCGCCCTACCCCAATGTCTTCTTTGTCGCGACTAAGCAAGTCGGCACCTTCGCCGTCGTCCATCAGCGTGAACCACCCATCGTTGACATAGCAGTCGGTTGCGCTGAATGAGTTTTCGCTCTCGTAAGCCAGTAGATAATCATTTGGATTGAGCTGGCGACAGTCGGGGGTCAGCATACGGTTGTCCCACACACAATCGCCGAACAAGAGGAGCGACTTCGGCAATTCCTTCTCTGTGGATGCTCTGTCGTACATCATCTTCATGTAACGGCGATATGCCATTGCATCTGGCGTACCGCTTGAGAACTCATTGTAAAGTTCGTCGGCAGGCACAATGCGGACAGATATCGAATCGTGCTGTTCGTGGAATGCCGCCAGTCGTCGGGCCTCTTGCAACCATTTCTGACTCGTTGGGATGACAATCACCATATCAACATTGTCATGTGCATGGAGGTCTTGGTTCGTAATGTTGTGCACATACTCAGGAACGGCAAACGAACCACTACCCAAACGAGGCGCAGGTCTTGGAGTGTCGTACGTCATTGACAGATAATCGAGACGTGCAGGACCACCAGAGACAGTTGAAATCCTTACAGAATCGACTTTCTGAAGGCCTTGCACATCGAAAACCCGCTCGGTCTCATAGCCAAAATCGTAGGAGTCGCTCGGCTTTATCTGAATTTTCCCGAGCGAAATACCATTCACTTCCACATCCACTACCGTTGTATTCTTACCCGTCGTCACACCTATCGCCAGTTTTCCGTTGCTGGCCTTGGCTGCGTTTGTCAAAGTATAGATGTGTGATTTACCCACGGCTATCGGCGTATTCTCAAAGAGATTCCGTCCACCATGATACCAACTGAAGCTATCTACCTCATGAAGGGTGTGATAATCATCGGCCATAGGATAGACACTGGCCAGAAATTCAGCAGAATCAACAGTCAATGGCGCACCCTCATTTTCAGTAAGAAAGTAATATCCGTAATCGGAATAGGGGTTTCGGGTTCGCTTCGTGGCGGTGTTACTGTCCCAACTGACTGGCCCACGACCATAAAAGAGCCTTTTTCCACCGACGAGACAAGTCGGAATCTCTCTTAAATCGTCAGTAGCTTGTATGTGAGCAGCTGTCAGTCGCTCATTCTGCATATTGCCACCATAGCCATAAATCTTCACTTTGCTCAAGTCGGAGAAGCCGGCCTGTTTGGTGACAGCTGCCGTTAGGTTATAGATGCCATTTGCCGGCACACGTATTTTCGCCCACTTGCCAGAAGCCAGTACTGAATGTTCAGCATATTTTGGCATGCCAGCAGGGACTTTGGCAGCCCTCAAGCCACGAGCTTTCTTATTATAGCTGACTGGCTTTGACGTCAGTGCTATCATGAAACTAACCAAAAACTGCTTTTTCCCTCCCCGTTCAACAATCGGAACAAGCGAGAACTCCAATGCGCCTCTCTTCCGCTCCACCACAATCTGCTGGTAAATTTCAGGCAATGCCGGCGGCACTTCAGCTGTCAGGGCATGATAAAGAGCCACATCGCGCTTGTTCATATCAATGAACTCCGGATATCTGATTTCCAATTGATAGGTGGAGTCAGCATAATTTTCACCTATGGGAATGGAATAAGTGAAGCGTGGCAGAACGGAGTCAATGGTTACATCCTCAACCGTCAAGTTGAAGAAGCGTTGTTTTTGAGCGTAAGCAGAAAAACAAAGCATGAACAGAAATAAGCCTAATATCGATCGTTTCATTTATGTTGCTATTAATAGTTGAGGGATAACGGCCGAATAGTAATTACTTACAGCGAAAGTCAAGTACTTTTCGATCCTCTATATATCCTTCAAGGTGGTCGTTAATCTGAACCGGACCACAGTCTGTCGGGCATCCCGTATATAACAAGTCACCTGTCTTGAGCGTAAAGTAACGGCTGATGTAGCTAATCACTTCATCTATTTTGCAGAGCATTTCGCAAGTACAGCCTTGCTGCACGGTCTTTCCGTTGATATCAAGATGAAAGCGAAGTCTTTGTATGTCAAGAAACCTCTCTTTATCCACCCAACTGCCTAAGACGGCAGCCCCATCGAAACTCTTAGACAATTCCCACGGGTGTCCCTGCTCCTTCAATTTCTTCTGCAATTCGCGTGCCGTGAAGTCAATCCCCACCGTAACGGCATCGTAATACCGATGTGCGAAACGTTCCGGGATGGTCTTTCCCAACCTACAAATGCGCACCACGACTTCCGTTTCGTATTCTATCCGCCCCATGTCGTCAGGGATGAAAAACGGTTTACCGTCTTTTAAAAGTGCGGAATCCGCTTTTAGGAATATCACCGGCTCATTTGTTTTTGATAACGTGCCGTGCAACGATTTATTGTGTTCGGAATAATTCATTCCTATCGCAAATATTTTCATCTTAAATTATTTTGAAGATTGAATACAATGGATTAGTCATCGGGTGAGAACCGAGAAGCGATTCTTTTCCCTACAAAGATATGCAATTTGTCAGAAAATAAGGAAGCTGACGTCCTAAAATTATCTATCGCCAACCATTTCCAACATAAAACAATCCTAAAATTTCACTTTTGAAACACCAAGTCTAACTTGGAGAATACTTATCCTATAAGACGCTTAAAAAGAAAAAAGTTTAAAAGAAATCACTCATTTGAAAAATTCGCTTTCTTTTTGTTTTTAGACAGAACGAAAGCCACGTGTTGTGTTGGCATTCAGATACCATTATGATGACTATAAGCTATCCTTTGCTTTCTTTTTGCATGAGAAAAGATATAATGACAGATTTGGGTTAAAAGCAAACGAAGAGAAACGACTGGCCACCGCTTTAAATAAAAGGAGTTGTAAAAGTCGAGATTCGCACTTTTACAACTCCTTTTTTTATATCCTCAGTAAAGGAAAAGCTTATTCCGCAGCGAGAGTGAAGCGTTTGTAAGCAACCACTTTAAGGTCCTTATCCTGACTCTTCAACCAGTCTGCCACATTGATCTTATCGCCATCGCCAAACTGGAACTCCTGATCAACAAGGCAATTGTCCTTGAAGAACTTGTTCAAACGACCCTTAGCGATATTCTGAATCATGTTTTCGTTCAGGTTGGCAGCCTTCTCTGCACCCACAGTCTTCTTGATTTCGAGTGCTTTGTCGGCATCCTCACGAGTCAGCCAGCCTTTATTGATGTTCGACTCAATGTGCTCTTCGCTATCAACGAGGTTGGCATTGATGCCGGCTTTTTTGATAGCTGAGTTAACAGCTTTCTCCACCTGCTCTTCCTTTGTTTTTTCAACAGCCACCTTGTATTCCTCATCTTTTACCGATTGTGGAACGGAAGCTTCATCGAGAGCCACCGGTTTCATGGCAGCCACCTGCATGGCAATCTTGTGAGCCGCATCCTCATTATTACCACTTAGCTGAACGATGGTGGCAAGCGTGTGTTTGCCCATGTGGTCATAGACAGAAAGGTTATCACCCTCTATGAAGTTATAACCATCCAGTTCCATCTTCTCACCCGTGATGCCGGAACGCTGCTGAACGGTGCTTGCGGCATCCTCGCCGTTCGCCAATTTCAATGCCTTCACCTCATCGAGAGATTTAGCCTTAGCTGCAACAGCAGCGTCGAGAATTTCACGAACCATATCGACAAAATCCTTACCATTGGCAACGAAATCGGTCTCACACTTAACAGCCACCATGGCGGCAAAGCCATCAACAGCTTTCACGAGAACGCAACCATTGGAAGTCTCGCGGTCGGAACGTTTTGCAGCGATTGCCAAACCACGTTCGCGGAGCAAATCTTTTGCCTTATCGAAATCGCCCTCTGCCTCGGTAAGAGCCTTCTTTACATCTGCAAGACCGGCACCGGTCATGGCGCGGAGCTTCTTAATATCATCAATAGATACAGCCATATTCTTTTTTCTCTTTAGATTTATGTTTAAAAATGTGGGCGTTGGCGACCATCAGCGAGCATGTTGCTCACAAGCGTTCACCAATGCCCAGATATAGTTATTGATTATTCAGCAGCTGGAGCTTTCTCTTCAGCAGCTACTTCTTTAGCCGGAGTCTCTGCCACGGGAGCCTCCTCAGCAGCAGCCTTGCGTGCGCCACGCTTTGGTTTAGCCTCAGCGGCTTCCTCTGCCTGTTCTGCAGCGGCTTTCTCATCGGCCTTTTCTGCCTTACGCTCCTCAAGACCTTCGGCAATGGCACCGCAGCATGCGTTGAGGATTGCCTCAACAGAATCCTTGGCATCGTCGTTTGCTGGAATCACGTAGTCGATGTTGCGTGGGTCTGAGTTGGTATCAACAATACCAAAAACAGGAATACCCAGGCGGTTGGCCTCTTTGACAGCGATGTGCTCCTTCATTACGTCGATAACGAAAAGTGCAGACGGCAGACGTGTAAGGTCGGAGATAGAACCTAAGTTCTTCTCAAGCTTGGCACGCTGACGTGAAATCTGCAAGAGCTCACGCTTTGAGAGATTAGAGAATGTTCCATCGTTCATCAACTTATCGATGTTCGTCATTTTCTTAACAGCCTTGCGAATGGTAGGGAAGTTGGTGAGCATACCACCAGCCCAACGCTCGTTCACGTATGGCATGTTAACCGATGCTGCCTTCTCTGCAACAACGTCCTTAGATTGTTTTTTAGTAGCGACGAACAAGATTTTCTTACCGCTCTTGGCGATACCCTTGAGAGCCTCTGCAGCTTCGTCAACCTTAGCTACTGTCTTGTGAAGGTCAATGATATGGATGCCATTGCGTTCCATATAGATATATGGCTTCATGGCTGGGTTCCACTTACGATGGAGGTGGCCGAAGTGGCAACCTGCCTGCAACAATTGGTCAAAATTCGTTCTTGACATGTTTTTTCTTTTTTGTTTGTTTACTTTCTTTTTAATTCTTTCTTGGCGAATAAGCTTCGCCAGGCTTTGTTAGAATCAACCGGTGGGTAGTCCCCGATTTGGAATCTCACCAGTTTAGATACTAAACCATTCTCCCCAGACTTTGCCATTTAAGCCCTGCCTCTGAATCGGCTTGTGGCCTACACTGAGGCCAGCAGTTGGATATCACGCACAACGACCAGTGGGCAAAGTCCACAGAAAATATTAACGCTTGCTGAACTGGAAGTGAGCACGTGCCTTTGGCTGACCTGGCTTCTTACGCTCCACAGCACGGCTGTCGCGTGTCAGGAATCCGTGATCCTTCAAGTTTTTCTTGTCTTCAGGGTTGATTTCAACGAGTGCGCGTGCGATAGCGAGGCGGAGAGCTTGGCTCTGTCCTGTAAAGCCGCCACCATAGAGGTTAACCTTGATGTCGTACTGGCCTTCTACACCGAGCAACTGCAATGGTTGTTTAACCACATATTGCAGGATAGCTGATGGGAAGAACTCAGTTATATCTTTCTTGTTGATTGTAATCTTGCCTGTACCTTCTGAGAGGTAAATACGAGCTACAGAGCTCTTGCGGCGTCCAATTGTATTAATTACTTCCATCTTTACCTATTATTTATACTGGTTAATATCAATTGACTTTGGCTTCTGTGCCTCAAGTCCGTTGAGTTCTGTACCCTCAATAACGTAGAGGTTGTCCAACAAATGACGACCGAGAGGGCCTTTTGGCAACATTCCCTTAACAGCGTGGCGAACCATCTTGTCGATACCACCCTTGCGTGCGCGGAGCTGGGCAGGTGTATTGAAGCGTTGACCGCCTGGATAGCCAGTATATCGTGTGTAAAGCTTGTCAGTTTCCTTCTTACCTGTGAAAACTACTTTTTCGGCATTGATAATAATTACATTGTCTCCACAATCAACGTGCGGAGTAAAAGTTGGCTTGTACTTTCCGCGAAGCAACTTAGCAACTTTAGAGCAGAGACGACCAACAATCTGGTCTGTAGCATCGACTACAACCCACTCTTTCTTGGCTGTTTCCTTGTTCACGGAAATAGTCTTGTAACTTAAAGTGTCCATTCTAAAAAATTAATAATTTTACTACTAAAAAACGTTTTCTAATTTTGCCCGTGTGATTCTCTAACCGTGCGGCTCGGCCAAAAGCCACTACTATTAACACACATCGTGCAGAGGGCTCTAAGTACACCCTCGAAAATAATCGGTCTGCAAAATTACTCATTTTATATACCAGAATCACTATCGTCAGGGATTAATTCCGTTCATTTATTATTATTTAACACGAATCACATTTATTAACAATCAATCGCTGACATAACATTATTATATGTGTAGCCATTCAGAACGCATCTTACCGACACCCAACGTCACGATTTTGCCAACCATGAATCGGAAGGGCACCAACTGATGTGCGATAGATCAACAATGACCGTGCGAAAGCTTACCTTTTGACACTCGTTTGATGACCAAATGGAGACCAAAAGCTAAGCTTTTGAAAATCAGATTCTAACATACTGGTTTACAACCAATTAGAAATCGCATTCCAAAATCTTGTTTTTCTATTCGCTTTATCCCCAACAGCAGCTCGGAGCGGAACTACAATCCACCCACCTGAAACAAGCATCCACTACCTCCCTCATGGTTTTACAAGAAATAGGAAAATGAACTCAGATTTCAAAATGTCCTCGTTATTTTTCCCCATTCACTTGATATTTATTACCTTTGCATCTGTGAATGAACCGCATAAAGCATTATGAAATAATAAAAGATGTCACGAACTATGCGGTTAAAGGGAATCCGGTGTGAATCCGGAACAGTACCTGCTGCTGTAAGTCCTAATTATTATCGCTGCACAAAACCATTGGTTGCACCAACAACTGAGAAGGAGCAGAGAGATAGGGATAAGTCAGAATACCTGTTCACCAATCAAGAAAGCTACCGCGGGTTTCGGTTAGAGCAACAGTAAATAGTATTTTCACCAACAATTTCTGTTTCTTTATTTGAATGCTTGTAGTACGCTTTGATGCTGCCACAACTAAAAGCCGAGCTCATAATTTTCGGAATTATATTTTTAATCGCAATCAATAAAAACATATATGTATAGAAAGAATCTTTTACTGATTATTTTTTTTAGTATCGCATTAGGGGGATTTGCTCAAAACGAGAACAAAACAAAGAGCAAACTGGACAGCCTTCATCACTTGGAGGAGGTTACCATTGTCGCCAATTATGTGCAAAAAACAGTCGTTCCATCGCAGCAACTTAACGGAAAGGAGTTGCGCAACATGAACTCTCTAAATGTTGCTGACGCCTTACGCTATTTCTCTGGTGTACAGTTGAAAGACTATGGCGGTGTCGGTGGTATCAAAACCATCAACATCCGAAGCATGGGCACCAACCACATGGGAATATCCTACGACGGCATTCAACTGGGAAATGCGCAGAACGGACAGATAGACTTGGGGCAATTCTCACTCGACAATATAGAGTCCATCTCGCTCTATAACGGTCAGAAAAGCGACATACTACAAGCAGCTAAAGATTTCGGTTCGGCTGGTTCTGTGTATATACGAACAAGGGTTCCGGTGTTTGCCCACAAAGAGAGCTATCATGCACGGGGAACCATACGCATAGGTTCATCTGACCTCATCAATCCTTCGGCACTCGTAGAGCTTAAGCTCAGCGAGAGGCTGAATGCTCAGCTCAGTACGGAGTGGATAAACGCAAGCGGCAAATACAAGTTTCGCTATCGCCGCGTAAATCCTGCCGGCGAATTGGCCTACGACACCACCGCAATACGACAAAACGGAGACATCAACGCTACTCGTCTGGAACTCAACCTGAACGGACGTACCAACCATGGCGACTGGCATGCGAAACTATATAACTACAACTCCGAACGTGGAGTTCCCGGTGCAATTGTAAACAATGTTTGGCGCAGAGGCGAGCGCATTTGGGACACCAACTCATTCGCACAATTCAGCTTCAACCACACCATCAATAAATTTACAACACTGAACCAAGGGAAATACTCATTCTATCGTACCCACTACGTAAACAACGATGACAAACAGATAAAGATAGACAACCTCTACAAACAGCGGGAAGTTTACTTTTCGTCAGCCAATATGTATTCTTTCCTTCCGGAACTGAAAGCCTCTGCCAGCTATGACTTCCAATGGAACTCGCTCGATGCTAACGTTTATGGTTTTGCGAAACCTACCAGACAAACCCACATGCTGTCATTGGCAGCAGCCTATCATTTAGACTGGATAAAATTACAGGCAAGCGGTTTGGCGACTTATATCCACGATGCACTCGACGGTCAGGAAGCTCCAAGCGATAAATTTGTTTTCACACCTGCCGTGATTATGGCCATCCACCCATTCAAGTCGAAGGATTTCTCTTTCCGTCTGTTCTACAAGAAAAGTTTCCGTATGCCTACATTCAACGACCTTTATTATGCTGACATGGGAAACTCTAAACTGAACCCCGAACACGTAACCCAATACAATGTAGGAATGCTCTACGAGCACCAGTCGCCGGAACGATTCTTCACCAATCTTCGTTTCAGCGTCGATGCGTATTATAATAAGGTGAAAGACAAAATCGTGGCTTATCCTAAAGGGCAACAGTTCCGTTGGACAATGCTGAACCTTGGCGAGGTGGAAATCAAAGGTATTGACGCTTCTGCCCAAGCAACTATCAATCCCATCAAAGACCTTTATCTCACGCTGCGCACCCAATACACCTACCAACATGCAATCGATGTCACCAATCCCGCTGACAACTATTACCGGGACCAGATTCCTTATATTCCGCACCATTCGGGTAGTGCCATCTTCAATGCAGAGTACAAAGGTTGGAACTTGAACTATAGTTTCATTTATGTGGGCGAACGCTACAACCAGCAAGAAAACATTCGCTACAATTACACACAACCGTGGTACACTAGCGATGTCTCTCTTTCAAAGACTTTCAGAATAAGGAACGTGAACATGCGGGGATTGTTGGAAGTCAACAATCTATTCTCGCAAGATTATGATGTCATTATCAACTATCCAATGCCCAAGCGCAACTATCGGTTCACTGTAATGGTGGAAATCTAACATAAAAGACTATGAAGAAATTTTGGTTTATCATGATATTAGCGATATTCGTATTCTACTCTTGCAGAGAGGACGAATTGGTAGTGCCCACCGAATACGACATCATCAATGATCCACCTCTTCCGAACAGCAAAGTGCGCGGTTTCTACCTTGTGAACGAAGGAAACATGGGAAGCAACAAATGCACCTTGGATTACTTCGATTATCAGACAGGACTCTACGCACGTAATTTCTACGCGGAACGAAATCCTAATGTCATCAAGGAATTAGGAGATGTGGGAAACGATATACAAATATACGGCTCAAAGCTCTATGTTGTGGTCAATTGCTCACACAAGGTTGAGGTATTGGACGCTCGTACAGGTGTCAGGATAGGGCAAGTAAACATCCCCAACTGCCGCTATATCAGGTTTTACAAGGGTGCGGCGTATGTCAGCGCATACGTCGGACCGGTACTCATCGACCCTACAGCACCCAAAGGCGCAGTATATAAGGTTGATACGACTTCTTTGGCAGTGAAAGCAAAAGTGACTGTGGGATATCAACCGGAAGAAATGGAAATAATCGATGACTATATGTATGTTGCCAACTCCGGAGGATACCGCCCACCTGTTTACGACAATACTGTGTCGGTCATACAAATGGAGGACTTCAAACAAGTTCAACAGATACCTGTGGGCATCAACCTCCACCGACTAAAGAAAGACAAGTACAAGAAACTGTGGGTAACTTCTCGTGGTAACTACGAGAATGTGCCTTCACGTCTCTTTGTCCTGAGCAAGAGACCGGGCTACAATCAGATGATTGTTACCGATACCATACCGGTAGCATGCTCAAACATGGCTTTCTATGGAGATTCCCTTTATTATTATGCAACTGAATGGAACAACTACACCCAGAAGAACACAATAAATTATGGAATCATCAACATAAAGACCAAGAAAGTGGTGAGCAAGAACTTCATCACCGATGGAAGCGAAAAAGACATCACAATCCCCTATGGCATAGCCATTCACCCGGAGACAGGCGATATTTTCGTCACCGATGCTAAGAATTACGTGTCGTCCGGTACGCTCTACTGTTTCGACCGGAATGGCAAACGAAAATGGAGTGTCCGCACCGGGGATATACCTGCACACATTTGTTTTTTAAAGACTCGAAAATGAATAAAGTAAAACTATACCTCATAACTATTCTCTGCGCAACCTTTTCGTTCTTCATGACAGGCTGTACGGAAGACCCTGCTATGGTGAATCTCGGAATAGATGACACGTATTACATCTATAGAATGCAGAAATTGGGACTCCATTCGGAGTTTACCGGCGAAGAATACAAGTGGACGTTACACCTGCCCGATGGCAGAGACTCGCTCTTAAGTACTCAACGTGACTATATTTTCCTTGCAAAAGACGAGGGAAAATACAAGATAACTTTTGAAGTCATTGATCCAAACACCCCCTACCACCACGATTTTGAAGTAAACGTGATGCATGAGGAAGTAGAATACAGCCGCTATATTAGCCATGTTTATGAGTATATGCCGGCCCCGGGACAATTTGTAAATTATATTCCCGAATATTTAAATGGGGACAATGCAGAGGCTATGCGCATCAGAGCGGAAGAAAGCATTACAGGAAAGAACGATGTATTGGTATCCTTAGGAGGCTTTGGAGGATACATCATATTTGGGTTTGACCATACTGTAGTGAATGTTCCTGATGCGTTAGACTTTTATATCCAAGGCAATGCCTTTTACGAGCTTATTGAACCGGAAAAGAAGGGTGGGTCATGCGAGCCCGGCATTGTAATGGTCTCCTACGACACCAACATGAATGGGAAACCTGACGATGAATGGTACGAACTGGCGGGTAGCGAGTATTATAAACCCACAACCATTCATAACTATTCCATCACTTACACACGACCAGATCCAAACAAGAAACCGGTGAAAGACGACTCTGGCTTCCTGACCGATTTGACATACGTGCCGTGGACGGATTCAGAGGGGAAGAGTGGCTATATTGCCAAAAATAGTTTCCACACCCAACCATATTTTCCACAGTGGGTTGCCAACGATCAACTGACATTTACCGGCACGCGACTGCCAAACAATGCAGTGGACAAGAGTGGGCAAGGCAGATACTACGTACTCTATTCCTACGAATGGGGATACGTGGATAATCACCCGGCTGAATTTAAGGATTTAAGCAGCTTTGACATCTCATGGGCTGTGGATAAGAATGGGAAGCCTGTCCACCTGCCTGGTATTGACTTCGTAAAGGTTTATACGGCAGTAAATCAGTATTGCGGTTGGATTGGTGAAACAAGCACAGAGATTTGCCGAGGGGAGGATCTTCACATCAAGGAACCCAATGGAGTACCTGACGACCCAATCCCAGGAAATTAATGTTTAACGCAAACAATTCCATCATAAAAAATTAAACTTATGAAAAAGAAGCTACTCATCAGGTTATTTCTGCTACTGACGATGTTCCCGGCATTTACAACAGGAGCATTGGCACAGACAGATGATATAGACTACACCACCGGAGTCTTCTTTGTCAATGAAGACTGGTACGGTCATCAAAATTCCACAGTCAACTACCTCACGGAAAAAGGAGAATGGGTTTACCGTGTTATCCAAAAAGAAAATCCGGGCATGGAGTTAGGCTGTACCAATCAGCACGGCATCATCTATGGCGACAGGTTCTATCTCATTGCCAAGCAGGAACAAGACCCGGGATCCAAAATTAAAGGTGGACGCATCACGGTTGCTGATGCCAAAACCATGAAAGTTATAAAGCAATTGGACAAGATTGACCCTTCGGGGAACACTTGCGATGGACGTGGATGTTTAGGAGTTGATGAGAACAAAGTCTATATCAGCACGAGCAATGGCATCTGGATATTCAACAGTAATACTTTGGAAGTAACAGGTCAAATAAAGGGCACTGAAAATCCATTCGCAGCTTCAGGGACAGGTGGCAATGCCAATCCTGGCAACAAGGCACTCTACTGGGGACAGTCAGGTTGCATGGTTCGGATTAACGACTATGTATTCTCTGTTCATCAGGAATACGGCGTTCTTGTGATAGACCCCTCTACGGATAAGGTGATTAAGGTAATTGACATGAAGTCGCTAATAGACACATTCAACGAATATCTCGCAGAGAAAGCCAAACTGAAAGATGACGCCGAGCCTTGTGTTGGCAGTTCTTTGGTAATGGCAAAAGATGGCAGCTTATGGGTTTCTGTTACTTTGAACAAAGACGGCTATGGCAATATGTTGCCATTCATTGTGCGAATCGATCCCATTAGCTTTGGGACGGAAGTCGTTTACATTAGCCCCGACACCGGAAACTATCCCCCTGCATCATCATGGTACGCATGGACACCTGACGGTTTCTGTGCCTCCAATGTAGAGAATGCACTCTATTGGAATGGGGGTGAGAACTCATGGTTCAGCAATAGTAAGATTTTCAAGTTTGATGTTGATACTCGCACGGTAACCAATATTATCGACCTTGACAAGCAACCTGAGAAGTGGAAGCTTTACGGTTGCTCCATGCGTCCACACCCCATAACCGGAGATTTGTACATGTCGCTATTCAAAGGAGACTTTGCCGACAACACCTACAAGACTGTGAGAACCGACAAAGACGGCAAGATGCTTAAGGAGTATCCCATGATAAAGAACTACTGGTTCCCATCTCTTCCGGTATTCCCCGATCTAGAGGCACCAATCCCCAATGACTTGGGCATAAAGAATATAGATACCGATGAGGCTTCCATAAAGATTTCCCTTTCAACACTGGCACATGATGCTGACAATATGGATGCAGCAATGGTAAAGACTGTTGCGAAAGTGAGCGACAATAGCAAATTCAACGCTGAGATAAAGAATGGGGAACTCATCGTAACTCCAAAGACAAAGTTTACATCTGAAGAATTTGTGAAGATAAAAATCAACAGCAACGGAAAGATAGCTTACGCAACCATCAAGCTCAACTGTACTACCAATGGCATTGAGAATGTTCAGAACAATGATGTCAAGGAAATTAAACGCTATAATTTATCCGGTCAAGAAACAAACAAAAGAAATGGAAGGATTCAGATTATTCGCATGAGCGATGGTACAGTGAAGAAAGTATTTGTGAAATAACTTGAGGGTTTGTCATCGGAGATAAAAGGCTCTCCGATGATGAATCTTGTAAAGTTACCACAAAGATGATGAATCCTGTAAAGGCCTGATAGATGATATGGAAAGAAAAGTATAACTACCTAATTTATATAACCAATAAAAGCAAGATAATGAAAAGAAAGGTTTACACAAGCATTTTATTCAGCTTGGCAACATTAACAGCAACAGCTCAAACACAGGAGATAGAAGTGTTGGAGTATCATCCCGCACCGGGACAGTTTGTCAACACGCTTCCTAATGCCGATGAGACAACCACGCACGAGGAAGTTTGTCAAAGGGCAACTAAAAACCTCAACAACAAGGAAATGGTTCATCTTGGCACTTACGGAGGGTATGTAACCGTAAAGTTCGACCATCCCGTACAAAACAAGAAAGGTTCCGACCTCCGCATCTTGGGCAACGGCTTCTATGCCAATGCCGATCCCGTTTATGGAAAGGAGACAATAGGCGGAAGCATTGAGCCGGGAATCGTCTATGTAGGCGTGGGCGACAATGTGGAAACAGCACAATGGTATGAATTGGCAGGATCGGAATACTACAGAGGACGGCAGATTTTCGACTTCACCATCACCTATCACAAGCCGACGGCAGAGTCAGGGGAGCACAATCAAGAATGGTCCACATACGACAACTACATCAAGTGGGAAGCCACATGGACGGAAAACGGTGTAAAGAAAGATTCTACGGGCTATCACATGAAGAACTCTTTCCATGCCCAGACCTATTGGCCTTATTGGGAAAAGGGAGAGACAATGACCTTCTCCGGCAGCAAGTTGCCCAACAATGCCATCGACCAATCGCACGTTGGCAGATATTGGGTGCTGTATCGTTACTCAAAAGACAGCTACGGCTACGTGGATGGCTCCACCAACGAAGAAGACGCTGCCACATTCGATCTCGACTGGGCAGTAGATAAGAACGGAAAGCATGTGGACCTGACGGAAGTTAACTTCATAAAGGTTTACACAGGCATTTTCCAATACTGTGGCTGGTTGGGCGAGACCTCGACAGAGGTTGCCGGTTTTGAAGACCTGCACTTGATACCGGGCTACGATGACAACCCTATCATCATTCCGACAAGCATCACTGCGCCACAGGCTGAAAGGAAATACGATGGTGCTTTCTACGATTTGACAGGACGCAAGGTAGAACACCCGAAGAGAGGCATTTACATACAAAATGGCAAAAAGATAGTTATCAAATAGGAATAGATATATCAACCAATAATTTTAAAACTTATAGTTATGATTAAAAGATTTTACATTTTCTTGGTTGCGTTGCTGTCGATAACGGTAATGCAAGCACAAAGTTTCAGAGAACAAAAAACGCCTTGTGTGCAGACAAATAAAGCTCCGGTGGATTACACCAATGGTGTTTTCATCGTAAACGAGGACTGGTTCGGTCATCAGAATTCAACGCTTAACTTCATTAGCAACGATGGAGAATGGACTTACCGTGTCATTCAGAAAGAAAATCCGGGCAAGGAGTTGGGAGCAACAGCGCAGTATGGTACCATCTACGGAGATAAATTCTACATCATCTCGAAGCAGGAGAAAGATCCAGGTGCATCAATTGTGGGTGGTCGTTTGACTATTGCCGATGCCAAGACCCTGAAGATTGAGAAGCAACTGACTACGTTTGCAACCAACAGCGAAGGCAAGAGCATTGCCGACGGTCGTTCGTTCCTTGGCGTTGATGAAACCAAGGCATACATCGGCACAACCAACGGTATTTATATCTTGGATTTAACCACCAACGAAATCAAAGGACAAATCAGCGGTGCCGAAGGCAGTGCCACCGACCTTTATTCCGGACAGATTGGCAACATGGTTCGCGTTGACAACAAAGTATATGCCGTACATCAAACCAAAGGCTTGATTGTCATCGATGCAATTACAGACAAGGTAAGGAAGGTGATTCCGGCAGAGGAAGGCTGGGGCTTCGGCTCTGTGGTTCTTTCCAAAGACGGAAACTTGTGGCTCAGTCTTGCAGATAAAAATGGAAGCGGTAAGGCCGACACACGCATTGTTAAGCTGGATCCGAAATCACACAAGAAAGAAGTTATCACCCTTCCGAAAGGTACGTTCGGCCCTGCCAACTCTTGGTATGCGTGGACTCCTGACGGCTTCTGCGCAAGCACACAGCAGAACGTTCTTTATTGGAATGGTGGCGAAAGCAGCTGGTTCAGCAACAAGACCATCTTCAAGTACGACATCGACAAGAAGGAATGTACTAAATTTATCGCAATCGATGACCCATGGAAACTCTACGGCTGCTCCATGCGTGTACACCCCGTTACAGACGAATTGTACGTCAGCCTGTATCAAGACTTCGGTAACCAAAGCTATACGTTGAGAAAATATGACACAACCGGTACCATCATCAAAGAATACCCAATGATTGCCAACTACTGGTTCCCGTCATTGCCCGTATTCCCCGACAACTTTGCTCCTACTGCAAAAGACCTTGGTGTCATTCCTGTTAGCAATACAAAGAGAACAAACATCAAGTTGGATGATTTTGTTGAAGACAAAGACAACTTGCCAGCTTCTATCATCATGACAGTGAAAGAAATTAGCGATGCCGATCTCTTTGATGCCAAGATTGTTAATGGTTATTTGTCTATCAATCCTTTGGTTGAACCTGACGGCGAGCAGACAGTTACAATCAAGATTAACAGCAATGGCAAGATCATTGAAAAGGTGGTTACCATAGAGTTTATGACCAATGAAGCACTCGGTGTTAACGAAATTGAAACTGAAAACGAAACGAAAGAGAAGGTAATCTACGACCTGCAGGGCCGTCGTGTGAAGAATCCACAGCATGGCATCTACATTGTAAACGGCAAGAAAGTTGTTTTCAAATAATGAATAATCTCACACCCGCCAATCGGTTTCACAATCCATGAGAGCCGGTTGCGCAGTGTGTAACCAGAATAGAAAAGGCAGCGACCCATTGACAAAGGTCGCTGCCTTTTCATTTTTGAAACAGCGAGTGCCCTGCACCCACAGAAAAAAGAATCGTTTGCCGGGGGATTTCTGATTCCGAACCATCGGGCATCAGATACCGAAAAATCGCCTCGTCATCACCATGAAATCACATAACAAAAAAGGGACTAAAACACTCTTTGCAACCTATTGATAATCAAGGTGATACAAATTGAGATTTAAAAGGTTAGCTTTCGCACTCCAAAAGGTAAGCTTTTACAACGCAAAAGGTAAGCTTTTAAAAAGTGAAAGGTAAGCTGTTAGAATGAAAAACAAGCGAAAAGATTGTGGCAATTAATTTTGAGCATCTACTTATTACGCAATATTACGCTGACTTTGGATTATTTTTCATACATTTGCAGTACATTATCACCTATGGCAAACAACAAATTCAAGACCGTATCGGTAATCGTCTGCACATATAACGGTGCCAAATACCTGAAAGAACAGGTAGATTCCATCATCGGGCAGACCTACCCCATTCGGGAAATCATCATACAAGACGATGGCTCGACCGATGAAACCGTGGCAATAGCACAGACCTACAAGGCAGAACACCCAAATGTTCGGGTGTTCAGCAATACAAAGAACATGGGCTTCAATGCCAATTTCGAGACAGCCGCCCAACGAGCCACGTCCGACTTCATAGCCATTGCCGACCAAGACGACATCTGGTATCCGACAAAAATAGAGAAACAGGTGGCTGCCATTGGCGACAAGGACATCTGCTTCTGCTGCCATCACAGAGGCAAATCACCCGAAAAGTCGGTCTATGTTACCCCACAATACAGCCTTGAGGCACTCCTCTTCACGGGATTTGCCGGACACACGATGCTCCTGCGCCGCGAGTTTGCCCACAATCATGCCAACTGGATAAGCTACATCCACTACGACTGGTCGCTGGCCATCAATGCTCAGCTGCAAAGAGGTATCGTGCGCATCGACGAACCACTGAACTGGCACCGCTCCCACTCGGAATCCGCCATAGCACAGGAGAACAAATCGCACGGAATAGACAACAGCCGGATGTCGAAAACGGAACCTTACACAAAGGGCTATGCCAACTATCGGCAACTGCAAGGAAAACGCAACTGGCAAAAGCTCTATCAATACATCTGCGAAAGAAGCGCAACAACACAGCCGTTGGCTCACCGCATGGCGGGACTGATGCTAAGAAAAGACTTGTGGGCACTCGTGCAACTATGCCTCATCTGTGCCCGACACCGCGACAGCATCTATTACAACGGGAACGCAAAAGGACTCATGGGCTGGATTCGCGGATTCTTCTATCCGCTCATCTTCACCTATCACAACGTGCAGTATGACTTGTGAAACAGAAATCATCGACAACCAACAAAACGAACAATATGAACATTGCATTATTAACCGCAGGCGGCACAGGTAACAGAATGGGACAAGACATTCCCAAACAGTTCATGACAATAGACAACATCCCCGTCATCATTTACACGATGAAAGCTTTTCAGGAGCATCCGGAGATAGATGCCATGGCCGTGGTTTGTCTTCAGGGCTGGGAAGTGGTGCTGCAAGCCTATGCCAACCAATTCAACATAACGAAACTGAAATGGATTTTCAAAGGCGGCAACAGCAACCAGCAGTCCATTCTCAACGGTTTGGAAGGCTTGAAAGCAAAAGGTTGCAACGACGATGATATTGTCTTGGTACACGACGGCGTGCGACCATTAGTGTCGGAGCGCATCATTTCCGAAAACATCGCCAAATGCCGAGAGTTCGGCTATGCCGTGACGGGACTCGTGTGCAAGGAAGCCATCATGGAGGTGAAGGGCGATTGCCTGTCGAACATTTCCATACCGCGCGAGCGACTCATTCGAACGCAGACGCCACACACCTACCGACTGAAGACTTTACTCGATGCACACGCCGAAGCCAAGGCACAAGGCATAGAGAACACGGTGGCATCTTGCACCTTGTTGGGTGCATTGGGCATCGACGACCAGCACCTTGTCGCCGGTTCAGAGCGCAACGGACTGAAACTGACGCAGACGGAAGACGTTGAGTTGTTTAAGGCATTGAAAAATACGGATAAGGAATATTGGTTGAAATGACAAGCGACTACCGACATCAATTGGAGCATGTGGCCAAGACTGATTTGCCTTGGCAGTTGCTCGACGGAGCAAACATCCTCGTCACAGGGGCAACCGGGCTCATCGGAGGATGTATTGTCGATGTGCTCATGTGCCGTACCACTGGCGACTTCCACGTTTATGCGGCTGGCAGAAATGAGGCAAGGGCGCAAAAAAGATTTGCCAACTACTGGCACTCTCCCCGATTCCACTTCCTCGCCTTCGACGTCACCAAGGAACTGGATACCGACATCGATTTTCATTTCATCATCGACGCGGCAAGCGGTGCCTCGCCAAGCGCCTATGCCTCCGACCCTGTAGGCGTAATGAAAGCCAACTTTTACGGAGTCAACAATCTGCTTTGCTACGGCAGCAGTCACGGACTGCGCAAGTTTGTGTTCGTCTCATCGGGCGAAATCTATGGCGAGGGCGACGGCAGCCCATTCACCGAAGACTATAGCGGCTATGTAAACACGGCAACACTGCGCGCCTGCTACCCGTCGTCGAAGCGTGCAGCCGAGACGCTCTGCGTCTGCTATGCCCATCAGTACGGTTTGGATGTGAGCATAGCCCGTCCGTCGCACGTCTATGGCCCTTATTTCACCGAAAACGACAACCGTGTCTATGCCCAGTTCATCCGCAACGTATTGGCAGGCGACGACATTGTGATGAAGAGCAAGGGTGAACAGTTCCGCTCGTGGTGCTATGTGGTCGATTGTGCTTCAGCCCTCCTCTATCTGCTGTTGAAGGGCGAGAACATGACTCCCTACAACATAGCCGACCCGCACTCAAACATCACCATACGGGAGTTGGCTGAAACCATTGCGTCAATTAATGGAAAGAAAGTGGTTTTCGACATTCCTGACAAGCGGGAGAAGTCGGGCTTCTCAATCATCAAGAAGGCAACGTTCGACACCTCACGGCTTCAGGCATTGGGCTGGACCATAGAGGGGAGCATAAAAGACAAGCTGCGGTTCACCATAGAGGAGCAGAAGCACAACGACCTTTAAACCTTTGCGTGATTTTGCGTCATCGTCGGCTTGCCCCGCACAATGGTTGGTCAGTTGGCGGGGCGATGAAGTCGGGATCGTTGTTCTCCTGTTTTTGTAAATATTTTTCGGAATCGCATGGTAATGGCTTTGCCATCGCATGCCAATAGTTCATCTTTCGCATTGCAATAGGTCACCTTTCGTATGCCAATAGATCATCATTCGCATACCAATAGCTCACCCTTCGCCAAAGAAAGCACAACGCACTAATTACAAACCACTTACAAAGCATTGGATAAAAGACTTATTTGTAAAGATTTTTCACCCAAGCACGGTGTTCATCGGCTCAACGAACCAGTGTGGTTCGTTGCGTGGCGGTGATACAAAAATAGTGTGCGGCCGACACAGGGCTGACCGATTCTTTCGACAAGGGAATGGAAAGCAAACAAAAAAAAGTCCCTATTGCTATAGGAACTTTATTGTGACTTGATGGCGGTTTCGCTTGTCTCTGGGTGGCAATGCCATGTAATCGCCATAAATTATCTTGCAGAAGTCTGCTGGTTGGGCCGGCCCGTTGTATTCCTTTCCCTCGAACGAGATGGGCTTGTAGGGCCTTACAACTTCGACGGGAAAGCGCTCATAGAACCATGTGCCATAGGTGTGCATGAATTTTCCACGCTTGCCAAACAGATGGCCGATGAAACGGAATACGGGAAATACGCATTTGTCGAGAATTTTGTAACTCCATCTGGCCAGCAACGGGTGGTGCGGGGCTATGTCGAGATTGACTTTCACCGCCAATTTGCCGGCTATGCGCTGCAAACCTGGCAGAATGCGGTCCTCATAGGGAAAGATATCAATGTGGAGTCCTCTGTATCTCATGTTCTCCAATGCCCTTCTGTCGCGCGATTGCTCATCCTCGGTACTGACATGCTCGCTCTTCAGATCACGAAAACTTGCCCAAAACTTCAGATAACCCTCATCGGTGGTGTTGTCCTGAAGCAGGTATTGCGGATGAGGATGTTGCTTCAGGTAGTCGCAAAACCGCTTGTAGTCTTTCCAATCCACCACAATATCCACATCATCGTCCCAAGGAATGAAGCCCCCATGACGCAAAGCGCCCAACACATTCCCACCATCCAATCGCCAACTCACATTGGCCTTGCCAGCAGCCTCAGCCAAATAATCGAGCATATCGAGCATACGCAGTTGCGCATGCCTAAGCACCGAGCCGTCGGGGTTATAGTCGCGTCGTAGGGTCTCTTGGGTTTCGCCAGTATTGAAGGTCTCTGTCATTCCTGTTTCCTTGTCGATTGCCGTACCATCTCACCCTACATCAATCCAATCCATCGCAACACATCGTTCAGATTGGCGACAATCATCAGTAAAATAAGAATGGTGATACCAGCATATTCAGCACGTATCATGAACTTTTCGGACGGCTTACGACGTGTGATCATCTCATAGAGAAGGAATACCACGTGACCTCCATCGAGGGCTGGAATAGGAAGAATGTTCATGAAAGCAAGGATAATGCTCAGGAAAGCCGTCATGTTCCAAAACATATACCAGTCCCAAAAAGGTGGGAACATCTTGCCAATGGAACCGAAACCTCCGAGACTCTTCGCCCCATCAGCCGAAGCGAGATAACGGAAGTTGCTCACATATCCGCGCAAGATATTCACTCCGTACTTCACTCCTGCGGGGAAACTGGCCAAAAACGAATAATTCTCCTGCGTTGGCTTGTAATAGTTGGCAAGGGTGCTTTGCAGTACGCCGAGTTTCATTTCAGGATTGAGCATCATTCTCACCGTGTCTATCTTGTCAGTTCCGGCGCGTTGTACCGTCAGAACCACATTGCGCAGTGCCAAGGAGTCTTTACGGGTCTCCTTTACCGAAGCCACATCGCTCAAAACACCCATCTGGTAATTCATCTCCGCCCACGTCTCAACTGGTTTTCCGTTGATAGATTTCAACAGATCGCCCTCCTTCAGGCCGGCTTTCTGCGCTGGTGAGCCACCCATCACACTGTCAATGCGAGCCGGAATGTAGGGTTCGGCGAAAAGTGGACGGTTCTTTATCATCGACAACATATCCATATCGCCAGGCATGGCGATACGTTTCTTCTTGCCGTTACGAAGCACATCAACATAGTTTGATTGGGCAATCTGACGGAAGAAGTCGCCATTGACGTTGGCATACTCGCGGAACGCTCCCTTGTCGGTGCCTATCATGACGTCCCTATCTTGGAATCCAAGGGCCTTTGCCTCATCGTTGAACACCATACCCATCGACATATCAGCCACCTTATAGTAGCTTTCGCCCCACGTAAACATGATCATGGAGTAGATGAAGAGCGCCAGCAGGAAATTCACCAGTACACCACCAATCATAATCAACAAGCGCTGCCATGCCGGTTTTACACGAAACTCCCACGGCTCTGGGGCTTTCTTCATCTGTTCGGTGTCGAAACTCTCGTCGATCATTCCAGCAATCTTGCAATATCCACCCAAAGGCAGCCAGCCGATGCCATAGGTGGTGTCGTCTTTCTTGGGCTTCCACTTGAAAAGCATGCCGTTCCATTTGCCGATAGCTACATCGAAGAACACGAAAAAATTCTCTACTCTCACGCCGAAGAGCTTAGAGAAGAACATATGTCCACCCTCATGAAGGAGGACAAGCAAAGAGATTGCCAAAACAAACTGGAGCAATCTAATCAGAAATGTTTCCATTAATTATTGTCTATTCTTATGTTTTATTTATATTCTATTGATTACCTTGCCACTGTTCGATTACCTCCCAGACATCAATTCCTGTGCCACTTTGCGTGATTCGGCATCGGTCTGCAGATAAACGTCAAGGTCAGGACTCTTGTCGAAGGACACTTTTGACATCGTTTTCTCGATGATTTCGCCCATTTCGAGGAATGAGCACGCCCCGTTCCTGAAACCCTCGTTAACTATTTCGTTAGCCGCATTCAATATACAAGGCATGTTTCCGCCCTTAGAGATGGCCTCATAAGCCATGGCCAGACAGCGGAATTTCTCGGTATCAGGCTCAAAGAATTCCAATGGCTGGCGGAACAGGTCCAGACGGTCACCATTCAACGACAAACGCTTTGGGAACGAAAAGGCATACTGTATCGGCAGACGCATGTCGGGTACGCCCAACTGCGCTTTCACACCGCCATCGGCAAACTGTACCGCACTGTGGACAATCGACTGTGGATGTATCAACACCTGAATCTTCTCTGCCGGCACGCCGAAGAGCCATTTCGCTTCTATCACCTCGAAGCCTTTGTTCATCAATGATGCCGAATCGATGGTGATTTTCGCACCCATGTCCCACGTCGGATGCCTCAATGCATCGGCTGCGGTCACTGTCTGGAGCTGTTCGCTGGAGAAAAGGCGGAACGGACCTCCCGAACAGGTGAGCAATATCTTCTCTATCTCGTTCTCATCCTCCCCCACAAGACTCTGGAAAATGGCACTATGCTCACTATCTACCGGTAATATCGGAGCATGATAGTCAAGCGCCAACTTGCAGATAAGTTCTCCAGCGACCACGAGCGTTTCCTTATTTGCCAGGCAAATCTTCTTTCTTGCCTTGATAGCATTGATGGTTGGCTCCAAACCGGAGAACCCTACCATTGCCGCAAGTACCATATTGATGGGCTCTGCCTCAACGATCTGCTTCAGAGCGTCACTTCCGGCATAAACTTTTATATCGGGTTGGTCCTCCAACTCCTTGGTAAGGGCTTCATAATGGTCGGCATTGGCAATCACAACTGCCGCCGGACGGAACTTGCGAGCTTGTGCGGCAAGTTCTCTCCAATGATTGTTGGCCGTCAGTGCATAAACCTCGTATAGGTCGGAGTGCTGCTCTATCACATCAAGAGCTTGCGTTCCGATACTTCCCGTTGAGCCAAGAATACATATTTGTTGCTTCATCATTCTATATTCACTGCTCAAAATCCATCATTTAGCACAACGGAGATTGAACGTTACATTAATATCAGAGTTCCAGAAGTCCATCTGGAATCTCCATTTTGATTATTCTTTTCTCTGTATCTACTTCCCTAATGAGGTCCTCTCTGGCAGGTATTAACAGTTGTTTGCCGTCATCTGTCGCAACCTCAAACAAGGTATTCAACGTCGTTTCATCGACTGTCTCAATGTGTCCGATGACCTTTCCCGTCCGGCTGTCCACCAAACTGTATCCGATGATTTGAGCCCAGGACACTTGTCCGTCCTCTTCCTCGGCAAGAGAGCGTGGGAAATAGACCTCCGCCCCTGTAAGTTCGCGCGCTCTTTCCTCAGTATCGATGTCGCAAAACTTCACCAATACCGTCTCGTCGGTGCGGAAACGATACTCCTCCATGAAGAAAGGCACAAGAATACCTTCCATATCGAGCAGCAAGTAGTCAGCCTCAACACGGTCGAACACATCATCGGCGAAACGAATGCACACCTCCCCACGAACACCGTGGGGCTTTCCGATGACACCTATCTTATAAACGGTTTCTCGTTTTATCATCTATCTTGAAAGGTTTGGTAGATTTTGGAGTTGAACGAGTCAAGGAAGGACTTGCGTTACCGAAGACTATGGAGCAGAGAAGCTGGCACATTCCAGCAAGACATCTGTCCAAATACCGAAAGTTTCATACCCTCTTCACCTCCGTTGCCTAACATATATCCACCCGTTGGATATGCGCACCGAGTGCGTTCAGCCGCTCCTCGATGTTCTCATAGCCACGGTCTATCTGCGTGATGTTGTCGATTCGGCTCGTTCCCTTTGCCGAAAGGGCAGCTATGAGCAACGCAATGCCAGCCCGTATATCAGGACTCGACATGCGTCCGCCTCTCAACGTGCGACGATGGTCGTGACCTACGACCACCGCACGATGCGGATCGCAAAGAATTATCTGAGCACCCATGTCGATAAGCTTATCGACGAAGAACAAGCGGCTCTCAAACATTTTTTGATGGAAGAGCACACTGCCCTGCGCCTGTGTGGCAACGACGAGCAACACTGATATCAGGTCGGGCGTGACACCAGGCCACGGTGCGTCGCTGATGGTCATTATCGTTCCATCGATGAACGAATCGATGCAGTAGTGTCCTTGTTTGGGAATAAAAAGGTCGTCGCCTTCCTCAATTATCTGTATGCCAAGCCTACGGAATGTGTCAGGAATGATTCCAAGATTCTTCACCGACACATCTTTGATTCGTATGCCATCGCCTATCATGGCTGCCATACCGATGAACGATCCCACCTCAATCATGTCGGGAAGGATGCGATGCTGGGCACCATGAAGGCTGCTCACACCCTCAATGGTGAGCAGGTTGCTGGCGATGCCACTGATTCGAGCACCCATTTCGTTGAGCATGTGGCACAGTTGCTGTATGTACGGTTCGCACGCAGCATTGTAGATGGTAGTTGTTCCCTCAGCCAATACCGATGCCATGATGATATTTGCCGTTCCCGTAACGGAAGCCTCATCGAGCAACATATTGGTTCCGACGAGCTTATCGGCTTTCAACTCATAGACGTTCCTATCCTCAACGTGAACGAACCGTGCGCCGAGGTTTCTGAATCCAAGGAAATGGGTATCCAATCGGCGGCGACCGATCTTGTCACCACCTGGCTTTGTGATGGTGGCTTTGCCGAAACGCCCCAACATGGGTCCGTAAAGCAGTACGCTTCCACGGAGCGATGCGCATTTCTCAACAAACTCTTCGCTCTCCAGGAAATCAAGGTTCACGTTGCCAGCCTTGAACGAATACTCGCTTGGGGCAAGCTCTCTCACTTCGACACCTATGTCTTTCAACAACTTTATAAGATTTTTGACGTCGAGGATGTTAGGAATATTCCTAATGACGACCTCCTCCGAAGTCAGCAGAGTGGCACAAATCACCTGCAGTGCCTCATTTTTGGCACCCTGGGGGATTATCGTACCTGACAGGCGGTGTCCGCCTTCTATCATAAAGGCCTCCATACCTACCGTTTCTTTTTATTGTTATTGCGCGGCTGTATCAAATCGCGTGCGTTGATTTTATCAAATTTGAACGTGTCGAGGTCGAGCTGTACCTTCCCGTCGGTGAAGCGAGCCAAATCAGAAGCCACCTTCTCATCGTCGGAAGAGCCATGCCCCCACTGTATAAGGCAGCGTTTCATTTGATTGGCCACCACACGAATGAGCTCAGTGCGCTCATCGCCCTCCTCCATATTCTTCAGCTTTTCGAACAGTTCAAACATCATTTTACCATAGTGTCGAACAGGGATTTTCGACATGGGATAAGTCATCGGTTCAGGCTTCGAGGCTATTTTCATGGCCTGCGAGACATCAAAGGGATAGTCGATATCCAGCTTGAAGTCAGCCATCAATGCCAAATGATCCCATAGCTTTTGGATATGGTCAGCATTACCATGGTTCTGCTGGTTCATTCTGTCCATGATCGAGATAATGGTCTCGGCGCAATCCTGTCGCTCTTCCTTGGTAGGGAGGGTCACACAGTAAGCTACCATATCCTGAATCTCACGCCCATATTCGGGCAACACTAATTTCTCACGCTGGGTATTGTAATCCAATCCGTCAATATTCATTGATTTCTATTTTTATTTTCTAAATGGAATGCGCTGGGCAGCATGTACTAAAAAGCCATGAAAGGACACGAAGTAGTCAATCTTCACCGACTCTATTTCACTGCGACGCACATCATTTGCAAATTCAAATCCTACAACAGGGGTTTCGCCTGCTTTGCCACGAAGTCCTTCAGGTACATGGGCACAAAGTAGGCCACATCCTCAAATTGCTCCAAAGCCAACCGTTTCTCTGCCAGTGGCTGCATATTCTTGGCCAACGGCTCAACTCCCTTTATCAGATAGGCATTGGGGTGATTGATAACGTCCATGCATTTCTCAGCACCATTGCCGAAAAAATAGACCGGTCCTTTGTCGAGATACTCCCGATAGGTATTCTCATCGACGACATCGGCCTGAATGGGGCGGACCTCCTTCAAAGCACGGTCGAAAACCTGAGCATAAACCTCCATCCGACGCGCATCGAGCATCGGGACCAACAGTGCGTTTTCCTCCATCTCCTCATGGCGAAGCAAGACAGGAACACAGAGAAGTTCGAGCGTGGGGACCGCTATCAACTTGACATCGATTCCGCAGCAGATGCCTTTGGCCATCGAGGTGCCGATGCGCAAGCCCGTATAGGAGCCCGGACCGCTGCTGACGGCTACGGCATCGACTGGAATAGCGTGGCTGTCGGCAAACGACAAGGCCTCATCGACGAACGTTCCAAGACGCTCACCGTGATTCGGACCACTGTGATCTTCCTGTTCGTAGATGCATGCGCCATTTTCACTCAAGGCAACGGAGCACACATTGGTGCTTGTTTCTATGTTCAATATACAAGACATAATTCGTTTCTCTATTTATGAGCAACGGCTCCACCGATTGAGAGCCAACTCTTCAAAGTGCAAAGATACGGTTAAATTTTGAAAATTCCACACCTTATAGATAACAAATTAAAACTCATTGTGTTTATTTTCGCTATTCAAAGGATTGTAAAAGACCCGCTCCAACTGACTGAACTCTTGTCAGACGATGAGAAGAGAATAGATAACGAGAGACGGAAAGTGACTATCAACACGGCATCTAAAACGAAAAATATTGACAAAACGCATTGTCTATGGATCGACTGTAACAAGTTTAGCATCAGCAAATTAACTTTCACACAACAAAAGGTGACCTATCGCACGATCAAAGATGACCTTTCGCAACACAAAAGCTTAGCTTTTACCTCGATTTGGATTAGCATTCGGAAAACGGAGGCAAAACCATGGTAAAAAATCAGACAAATAAATATTGACGGCTGCTTTCTGGACACATCGAAGATGATGCGGCAATGGATGATGCGTCTTCAACATCCGACAGGAAAAATTTGGTGTTTTCGGTGAAATTGGGTAACTTTAAATTGCTGAGCACATCAGCCAAAGGCGAGGCTAAAGACAGTCCCATCCTGCCGTTGCTGCCCAGTCGGACGACAAAGCGCCAGCAAGCGATGACGAACGACAGGCCGCACGGCTACAAGCCGTTAATCTTCGGGCAGCAAAACACTACCCGACGCATGGCTATCCATTGACATGACACCCACGTTCAGAACCCACCGAAAAACAATCATCTATGAGCAAGCCTACAAAGCGTAATCTGATGGTGACTGGAGGATGGTTATTCCTTCTTGCGACCGTTGTGGCCTTATTGCTCTTCGGCGAGCGGTATTTTCAGGTTTCCGATTCATTTTTCACGGTTTCATCGATAGTTTTCTGCATTATCACCATCCTTTTATTGACAGAAAAGGCGCAGAACAACGCAAGCATTTAATCACTTGCCTTGCCTACAACATGGCATCGGTGACACTCATGTACACCCAAATTGCCCATTACGGCACTTCGCTGCTAATATTCGTAGGGCAAATTTTAGCGAATCTTCTGCACACGTCCATCATTCTACTTATTGCCATTGTCAGATTTTTCACAAAAAAGAAATAGTATCACAAAATTAGATAAGAATTTGATAACCTTATTAAACTGTCTCTTGGTATTTTCACCCCTTTTTCGTACATTTGCAGAAATAAAAATGTAAAAGCCAATGATACTATCCATGACAGGCTACGGGAAAACTGTCGTAACCTACAAAGAAAAGAAGATCAACGTTGAAATAAAATCGCTGAACAGCAAGACACTTGACTTGTCAACTCGCATAGCACCGCTCTACAGAGAGAAGGAAATGGAAATCAGACAAATGATTTCACAGAGACTTGAACGTGGAAAAGTTGACTTTTCGCTCTGGATTGAGAAAGACGCCGTGCTCGACGCGACACCCATCAACACGAAATTGGTGGAAAACTATTACCGGCAGCTCAAGACTATTTCGGAGCAGGCTGGCATTCCCGAACCACAAGACTGGTTCGCATCACTGTTGCGCCTGCCAGACGTGACTACCAAAACCGAGGTGGAAGTACTCGACGAAGAAGAATGGGCTTCGGCAAAGACGGCCATCGACGAGGCCATCGCACACCTTATAGCCTTCCGTACACAGGAAGGGGCCGCATTGGAGAAGAAATTCAACGAGAAAATAGACAATATCGAGTCGCTACTCAAGAGCATTGAGCCTTTCGAAGAGAGCCGAGTTCCTAAAATAAAGGACAGAATCATCGAGGGATTGAAGCAGATTCCAGCCATCGACTACGATAAGAACCGACTTGAGCAGGAGCTTATCTACTACATTGAGAAGCTCGATATCAGCGAGGAACGCCAACGACTGACCAACCATCTACAATACTTCCGCAAGACAATGCGTGAAAATGGACACGGAATTGGCAAAAAGCTCGGTTTCATCGCTCAGGAAATGGGTCGGGAGATCAACACCACAGGGTCTAAAAGCAATCAGGCGGAAATGCAAAATATAGTCGTCATGATGAAAGACGAGCTGGAACAAATCAAGGAACAGGTGCTCAATGCCTTGTAGTCTCCCCCAAACTCTCCGAAAGGAGGAGAGCTCATTTTAGGTGTTAACTCGGAGAGTATTCAGAGTTTGGTCGCACTCAAATCCGAATTTAAAGAGAATATATCATACAAACAAATACCTACAAATGCCCAAGCGAAGAGATGCGCAAACATCCACAAAAGGGTAAAATAGTTTAATTGGAGGTAAATCAGAATTATCAGGCCAAGGTATCATCAACGAAGTGGTATCATTCGTCATTAACTATATAAACTTATCCCCATACAGTCCTTAGGGACATCATCTCCTTTCGGAGGAACATGGGGAGGCTTTCATTCTTAAAATGTCAGGCAAATTAATCATCTTCTCTGCCCCATCTGGCGCAGGTAAAAGCACAATCGTTCAATGGCTGATGAAAGAACACCCAGAGTTCAATCTGGCTTTTTCAATCAGTTGTACCACACGCGCTCCACGCGGAACGGAAAAGAATGGCATCGAATACATCTTTCTTTCACCCGATGAATTTAGGAAGAAAATCGAAAACGACGAGTTTCTTGAATACGAGGAGGTATATAACGACCGCTTCTACGGCACAATGAAATCGCAGGTGGAAGAACAGTCAAATACTGGACAAAATGTAGTGTTCGACGTTGATGTGAAAGGTGGCTGCAACATCAAGAACTACTATGGCAACCGCGCATTGAGCATCTTCATCCAGCCTCCATCGATTGCCGAGCTCCGCAAGAGACTTGAAGGTAGGCAGACCGACACGGCTGAAGCCATCGAGAATAGGCTTGCCAAAGCTGAATATGAGCTAACTTTTGCCGATAAATTCGACCATATTGTCATAAACGACAACTTGGAAAAGGCAGAGGAAGAAACCTATCAGATTCTAAAGAAGTTCTTGGAAGAATAAATGAAAGTAGGAATTTACGGAGGCTCATTCAACCCCATCCATAACGGACACATCGCACTTGCTGAGGCGTTTCTTCGTCAGGCGAAACTCGACGAGGTTTGGTTCATGGTGTCTCCGCAAAACCCACTAAAGGCAAACGCAAGACTTCTTGACGACAAAATCCGCTTTAAGATGGTGCAAAAAGTGTTGAAACACAAACGGAATCTCATTGCCTGCGACTATGAGTTCCATCTGCCGAAACCTTCTTACACATGGGACACCCTTCAACGTCTATCAAACGACTTCCCGCAACAACAGTTCACTTTGCTCATTGGTAGCGACAACTGGACGGCGTTCGGCAGATGGTATCACCATGAGGACATCTTGCAGAACTATAAGATTGTCATTTACCCAAGATTGGGCGATGAAATCGGCAAAAATGAGCTACCCGACAGTGTCTCACTGCTCAACGCAGAGTTCATAAACATCAGCAGTACGGAGATAAGAGAACGCATAGCCAATGGTAAATCCATCGACCATTTAGTACCAGCCGAGATTGCAGTTGAAGTGACAAATGCCTATTCACACCAGTCTTAATTACTAATTCAAAGTGCAAAATGATGTAATTTAAATAATTTGCACTAACTTTGCATCAAACTATGTGTGTTGATGAAAATCATTAGGTCAATTGGAGTTTTGCTGAACAAGGTGTTTGCCCCTATCAAGCAGAACGCCTCATTCTTTTTCTTTATGTTCCTCATCGGAATTATCGTTTCATACGAGGAACTCCCAAAGGACACCCCATCTGCAGAAGTATATCAAAACCTGTGGCTGGAGCTTTTTCTCGACCTGTATGTAATATGCTTATTCCTGATGATTTTTCCCAAGAGAATCCGCCGATGGATAGCCGGGGTATTTTATGTGGTAGCCTATACAACCACTATCATCGACCTTTTTTGCTGGGACAAGTTCCAATCTACACTGAATCCATCGATGCTGTTGCTGGCAGCGGAGACCGACAAGAGAGAGGCAAGTGAATTTTTCAACAGTTACATCACAGGCGACTTGATTTATTCGGGCATCGGCCTCATCTTGCTCATCATTCTCTTTCATATCTTCGTTTCAATATGGTCGGTTTTTCGGCGCAAGTTCCCAGACTGGATAACATCGAAACTTGACAAAGTTAATACTGTTTTTCAAAAAATCCAGCCCGCATTCGGCTGCTGCACCTTAGTGCTATTGACATGGGCAGTAATCAGTTCAGCCCACAACAAGAAGGAAATGGCAGATATGTTCTCACAGAAAACCATAGGTTCGGTGGAACATAAGCTGACTTCACCCAACACTGCACAATTCTATCTGCCAGTGTATAGACTCGCATTCAGCATCTTTGCCAACAAGTTGGCCTCACAACAAATCAACCGTCTCATAGAGGCAAGAGATCAAGTGCGAGTGGACAGCTGCTCATTCAAGTCGCCCAACATCGTTTTGATTATCGGAGAGAGCATGGGACGCCATCACTCGCAACAGTATGGTTATTTCATGAAAACAACTCCACGACAGGTGAAACGCGAACGGTCAGGTTTGCTCGTGCCATTCAGCGATGTGGTGTCGCCATGGAATCTCACCAGCTTCGTGTTTAAGAACATTTTCTCGCTGCACGTCACAGGTCAGGAAGGAGAATGGTGCGACTATCCACTGTTTCCGCAGCTTTTCCGCAAGGCCGGCTATCATGTATCGTTCATCACTAACCAATTCTTGCCACAGGCCAAGGAAGCTGTTTATGACTTCAGTGGCGGTTTTTTCCTCAACCACCCTGAGCTTTCGAAGTCCATGTTCGACACACGCAACGACGAACTGCACCAATTCGACGAGGGATTGCTCGATGATTACGACAAAAAACTGAGCCACGAGAACAAAGAACATAACCTGATCATCTTCCATCTCATAGGGCAACATGTGTCATACAAACTTCGTTACCCAAGCAACCGGCATCATTTCAAGGCCAACGACTATAGCGAAAAGAGGGCGGACCTCATCAAGAAACAGCGGTTCATGCTCGCACACTACGATAATGCTGTGCTTTACAACGACTCTATCGTAGATCAGATTATCAAACGGTTTGAGCACAAGGATGCGATCGTCATCTACATGCCCGACCACGGCGAGGAATGCTACGAAGGCAACAGGGGTTTCATCTGCCGCAACCATTCGGCTGAGATTGATTACGACCTCGCACACTACGAGTTTGAGGTGCCGTTCTGGATCTACTGCTCACCGAAATACGTTGCAAGGCATCCCAAAACTTTCCAACAGATAAAGAAAGCCAAAGACAAACGCTTCATGACCGACGCCCTACCTCACCTTTTGTTGAACCTTGCCGGTATTGGAGTGAAGGATTATCATGCCGAATACGACATCCTCAGTCCCGATTACGACGAGATGCGTCCACGCATTCTAAAGAATAAAACTAACTACGATGATTTGGTAAAGGAGCATCGGCAGAAAACAATGAAGAAACCGTAATTTTTTCAACCATCTGCACACAACGCAACTACAATAAATGGAAATAAAACGCAATAGCAACATCAACAAGAACGCTGACCACCAGCTCAGCAAAATGGAATGTAATGCCATGAGAGGCATTGCCATTCTGGGCATCGTTCTTCACAATTATTGCCACTGGCTTGCCCCCATCGTGAAAGAAAACGAGTATCAGTATAACCAACACAATGTTGATTGGCTCAATCAAGTCATGTCAGCTGAGTGGTCGAGCCTTACTCTTTTCCATGTGATTTCCTTCTTCGGACATTACGGTGTGCCCATCTTTCTGTTCCTTTCAGCCTACGGACTCGTTATGAAATATGAGCAACCCAAAACGGTAAACACGTCAGAGCCGACTGCAATCAGCTTTATCAAATACCACTGGATAAAGCTTTTCCGTATGATGATAGTTGGTTTCGCAGCCTTTGTCCTCATTGATGCCATCACTCCCGGACAGCATCGTTATGCGGTCCTTGATATTATTGGACAGTTGGGGTTGTTCAACAACCTTCTTCCAGCCCCAGACGACATTATCTGGCCTGGCCCTTATTGGTTCTTTGGCTTGATGTTGCAACTTTATATTGTCTATCGCCTCTTCCTCTACAAGCGGCATTGGAGTTGGCCTGTAGCATTCGTCATCGTCTGTACCATCATCCAATTGGCTTGCGAGCCCAACGGCGAGGCGCTCAACCGCTGGCGCTATAACTGCGTCGGTGGAATGCTGCCGTTCTGCTTAGGACTTCTTTACGCAAAATACGTGAAGCCCACCACGCATCCAGGTCTTTATCCATTGTGGACAATCATATCTCTGATTGCCATTTATCTGTTGAGTCTCAATCAATATACTTGGTTCATAGTACCCGTATTCGTATGCACTGCGGCCCTCTGCGGCGTGAAGTTCATCAGTCGCACGGCATTCTTGAGCTTGTTCAACCAATGGGCGATTAAACAGCTCTCATGGATTGGAAGCATTTCAGCCGCTCTTTTTGTTTCACACCCTATCACTCGGAAAATCATCATACCCATCTCACGCACAGGAGATTATTGGACGGGATTATTATTGTATATCGTCACGTCCATTTGCCTCGCCTGGCTTTTCAAGGAGTTGATGAAACGCATTCCGTCTCCTAAACTAACATGATGAAAAAGAACATAGAACTCGGCAATATCAGTCGCTATCGAGGCGAGCTCATGGGCTTGGCGATCATATTCGTTGTGCTTTTCCATGTCGGTTTGCCAAGAGAGGATATCTTTTTCGGACTTCGCAGAATGGGAAACATCGGTGTTGACATTTTCTTATTCCTCAGTGGCATCGGGTTATGGTATTCATGGTCGAAAACACCTTCTACCCTGACATTCCTATTTAAAAGATTTTTGCGTGTCTATCCGGCGTGGATTATCATCGCTGCCTTATACTACATTCCCGATATGATATGCCCTGACCTTGTAAGACATGGCGGTCACAGCACAAATATCATCGATTTAATCGGTGATATTACAATTAATTGGGACTTTTGGTTGAACGATGAGCTCACATTTTGGTACATTCCGGCAATCATGATGCTTTATTTGTTTACGCCCGCTTACATTCAGCTCATCATTAAGCACCCCACCTATCGTTGGCTGCCAGCATTGATGATAGCATGGTGCATTGTATTGCAATACGTATCCCCGATATATGATGCAGTTGGTCATATTGAGATTTTCTGGAGCAGAGTTCCCATCTTCCTTTTGGGTATCAATATGGGGGCTGCAGTCAAGGAAAAGAAAACAATCGAAGGTTCATCCATCTGGTTAATAATCATCACTTTCATCGGGACACTCAGTACTTGTATTTATTTGGAACAGGTCAAGCATGGCCATTTTCCACTCTTTTTGGAGCGTATGCTTTACATTCCCCTCACCATCACTGGCATAATATTACTGAATGAGCTGCTATCGAAAGCTCCAGCTTGGTTTCACAAGGTTTGTGTGTTCATCGGAGCCATCAGTTTGGAGATTTATCTCATTCATCATCATTTCATATTGATTTACATTGAACAACTTGGCTGGTGTTACTGGGCTAAGTTCCTCGCGGTTCTTGCCCTGGCATTACCACTTTCATGGTTACTTCACAAATTGCTTGAAATAGCCATCAGCCCCATAGAAAGGAGGATAAAATGATAAATTTATGCCGATTAATCCGCCCAAAACAGTGGATTAAAAACACAGTAGTGCTGCTTCCTATATTTTTTGGAGGGGCATTGTTGAGAGTAGAGGCCCTCTACGCCGGTTTCATCACAGCCCTATCATTCTCGTTCATATCGTCTTCTATCTATTGTCTGAACGATATTATCGACTTAAAGGATGACCGCAGACATCCCGTCAAATGTCAACGCCCACTTGCATCAGGAGCAATCAGCGTCGTACAGGGCTTTATTATCATGGCATCGATGGTCATTCTGTCGATGATTACGTTGTTTTTGCTCCCAGACAATCAAATGAAAACGGCTGGCGTCATATTCTTCTATTGGGTGTTGAACATCGCCTACTGTCTGTTCCTCAAGCAACATGCCATCATTGATGTGTGCGTGATAGCATTCGGATTTGTGTTGAGAATCATTTCGGGAGGTCTGGCCACAGGAATCGGATTGAGCAAATGGATAGTGCTGATGACTTTCCTCCTGATGCTATTCCTTTCGTTTGCCAAAAGACGAGACGATGTCCTCAGAATGAACGAGACGGGCCATGCACCACGAAAAAACACGAGCCGTTACAATCTAACTTTCATCAATCAGGCCATCACAATCACCGCCAGTGTCACGCTTGTTTGCTACATTATGTACACCATGAGCCCAGAAGTGATAGCCAATTTCCACACGAGCAACCTCTACCTGACAAGCGTATTCGTTCTGTTGGGATTGCTGAGATACATACAAATCGCAGTGGTTGACAAGAAAAGCGGCGACCCGACTAAGGTTATACTCAACGACCGCTTCATTCAACTCATTGTTTTGGGCTTCGGCCTGACTTTCCTCATCATCATCTATTTCCTTTAAAATGAGAGTTTACGCATTCGACTTTGACGGAACACTGACTAAAAAAGACACATTCATTGAATTTATCGAGTATGTGAAAGGCTATGGTAAAACTTTTTGGGGATTTTTCCTCTTCTCACCAATCCTCATACTCATGAAATTGAAACTTTACCCCAACTGGAAGGCAAAGCAACAGGTGTTCGCTTGGTTTTTCAAAGGCATGCCAATCGATGAATTCGATGATTATTGCCAAAAATTTGCTCGCGACCGACAGAAAATTATACGTCCTGGAGGACTGGAAGTTATAAGGAAAGCGATTGCCGAAGGCGACAATGTAGTAGTCATTACGGCAAGTATTGAAAATTGGGTGAGGCCCTTTTTCAAGGAATTTGGCGATGCAGTGCAAACAGAAGGAACACAAATAGCAGTCCGTCACGACACTATAACAGGCGATTTCCTGACAAAAAATTGCTATGGGGAAGAGAAATTGAAACGCCTTCTACAGGTTTTTCCCTACCGCCACTCCTATCAACTAATAGCATTCGGCGACAGCAGTGGCGACAGGCATCTGCTTTCAGAAGCGGATGAAGCACATTTCCAACCATTCAGAAGCAAAAGACGGGTGCAGATGGGCGAGATAGTTCGCTTCGGCATGGTAGGAATCCTCGCAACTGCCATACAGTATGGAATTTATCTGTTATTCTTAAGATGGGCCGAGCCACGCATTTCCAATACTATTGGCTATGCCGTCAGTTTTGTTTTCAACTATTTTGCGTCCACCTATTTTACATTCAGGGTGAAATCAACTGCCCGTCGGGGAGCCGGCTTTGCCTTTTCACATCTTGTCAACTACTTACTGCAAACAGGAACGCTCTCCCTTTTCCTATGGATGGGTTTGCAAAAAGAGTATGCAATGATACCTGTCTTCGGTATTTGCGTACCTATCAACTTTCTTTTGGTCAGGACTTTTCTTAAGAAGAAATAGGTAAAACGGGCTTTTCCCATTCCAATTCGCCCACAGAATCTGAGCCAAAGCAAGTTATGTCTTATCTATTCATTGCAGATGAAGGTACTTTCTTGTTTCATTCCTCGAAAATAGAAGATACCTACTTGCAATAGTGACCTTAAGATTTTTATTATTTAATCTATAGGTGCTCAACTTTCACTTTTCGAAAGCTCACCTTTTGCAATGCGATAGGTCATGAATGACAGTGCAAAAGGTCACCTTTTACATCACGATTGGTATTGTATTGACTATCAACACATTACATAGCACCCTCTCTTCTCTGTTTTTGTCACATAAAAGCGTGGCAATGGCGAGGCCACACATGTTCGATTTCAAGGTTTTATTCGCCGTAAGATATCCCAAGCGAAACGTTATAGAATGTAGTTATGTGAAGATAAAATTAGCATCCAATCATGAGATTTGTCCTATTTTGCATACGCTTCCACACAACAATTCAGCACACTGCAGACTTTCTTTATCCCGCAGGCTTATAAATCACAGATTTTTATGTAAATTTGCAGAATCAAACAGATTTGATAGATGTCGGCATTAGGAATCTTTAAAGTCAAAAAGGAAGAGCGATGGTTAGCACTGGCAATGTTGTTGGTGTTCATTTCATTCAATGCACTCCTCATTGGGAGCCATTATGGTGTCTATACGATGGGGGCGCACGATGGTTTTTGGACCATTTTCACGAAGAACTTCAGAATGTCGGGCTACGACAATTGGTCGTGGATAACCATTTCAGGAATGCGTATCCACTTCGAGACATCACGACACCCACTCTACCTGACCTTTCTCTACCCCATGTACCTGCTGAACCATTGGCTCATCTACAACGTGGGTACGAACTTCGCTGTTTTTTTCATGGCTTTCGTCATCGTGATGTCGGCCTTCTATTCGGTCATTTTCATGTATCGCATTCTCAGAGAGGTGCTTCAGCTGAGCCGATTCGATGCCACCTTGCTCACCCTGCTGATGTTTTCATTTGCCCACGTCATGGTTCCGACTATGGTTCCCGACCATTTCATCATCTCGATGATGCTCCTGCTAATGACATTCTACATCAGCGGAATGAAAATGAGAAAGAGCCGGTTGCTGCGCCCGTGGCAAACGGCCGTCCTCCTATTCTTCACTGCGGGCATGGCCACATCGAATGGTATCAAGACACTGATAGCAAGCCTTTTCACCAATGGCAAAAGAACTTTCCACCCCAAATTTATTTTACTCGGAATCCTGCTGCCCGCCGCCATACTCGTTGGAATCCAACAGTGGCAGTACTATGCGCTTGAAGTGCCACAGAAAGAGGTAATTCGCAATATTGAGATAAAAAGCAAGCAAAAGAATCCCGAAAAGGTTAAATCTTACACCAAGCAACGAACAGAATGGCTCAACCAACATACGGGGGAGAACATGAGCGAGGGAGTAATCGGAAAGCTTATGGATATCTCAACTCCGCGAATGGAAACACTTATTGAAAATTTCTTTGGCGAATCCATACAACTCCACCAACAACACCTTCTCAAAGACGTCTCTTGGGATAGGCCCATATTCGTAAAATATAATTGGACGGCCAACTATATCATTGAAGGTATCATCGTTCTTTTGTTCATTTTGGGCGGTTTTATCGGACGAAGAGAGCGATTTTTCCAAATGTTGCTTCTTTGTTTCTCATGCGACATCGCCTTGCACCTCATCCTCGGATTTGGCATCAATGAAGTCTATATCATGACGGCGGGCTGGATTTTCATCATTCCGATAGCTTTCGCCTACTTGCTGCAGATTCTTGCATTTGCCCCGCGGCGTATTTTCAGATTTCTTTTACTCGCTCTGACCGCCTGGCTGTGGGTGTATAATGGAGGACAAATCATTGATTATCTGATATGAGCATAGCAGACTTGTTTAAAATAAAGAAAGACGAACGATTGGCGGGTGGACTTTTTCTCCTCTGGCAGATAATCCTCAACGCACTGGTGATAGTCCGTTATTTCCCATCGTTCTCACACCCGTCGAGCAACTATTACAAGCTGTTCATCAAAGGTTTTCATATCTCTGGCTTTGACCCACTCACCTATTGTGTCGTTTCTAACTGGTACACCAGCTTTGATGTGCACCGTCATCCCCTTCTGGCCTTTTTCTACTATCCAGCCTACGTTGTCAACAGTACACTGATAAGCGTCACGGGGCTTAATTTTGCCCAAATCATCGTGGCCATTGTGCTCATCACCAGCAGTTTCTACGCTTTCATCCTGTTGATGCGAATATTTCGTGAGCTGATAGGTCTCGAACGAAACGATGCCGTTGTGCTTTCGTTTCTTCTTTTCTCATTCTCGCACATCATGATCGCAGCCATCAGCCCCGACCACTTCATCATTTCGCTTTTCGTGCTGGTGCTTACCATCTACATTGCGGGCAAACAGATGAAGGAAAAGCGAAAAATGAAGAAGTGGCAGACCATTCTCCTATTTTTAATCACTGCCGGAATATCACTCAACAATGGGCTCAAGATCTTCATAGCCAATTTTTTCACACGCGGAAAATCATTCTTCAATCCATGGAACCTTATTTTTGCGATACTGTTGCCTGCCTCAGCCATGTGGTTATTTGGAGAATGGGAGTACAGGACTTATGTTAACGATTCTGTAAAAGAACGCAAACAGAAACAAGCCAAGGCTGTCAAGGAAGAAAAAGAACGGATGTTCACGGCTTTCAAAGACACAACCACACTGAAAGACAGCACCAAAATTTCCAATTCGTTTAAACAAATATGGAAGGAACACCGACAGGCCGTGCTAAGAAAGCGCGCCAACAAGCCGGCAAACCGCCACACAGGAAAACCTATCAGCAAGAATAGTTTCATGATTTGGACAGACATCACGACACCAAGAATGGAAACGGCCATCGAGAATCTGTTCGGAGAGTCCATCCAACTTCACCAGAAACACACCCTGGAGGATGTTTTGGTCAGCCGTCCGGTGATTGTCGGCTACGATTGGATATGGAATTATATTGTTGAAGGACTGATTTTCCTCCTTTTCATCGTTGGATTGTGGTGCGGAAGGCACAGCAAACTCATGTGGATGGTATTCTCTTTTGCCACCATGGACATGGTTCTGCACATGGGACTTGGGTTCGGAATACCCGAAATCTACATCATGGCCGCACATTGGATTTATGTCATACCCATCAGCATGGGCTTTTTAATGAAGGCTGTTAATGGAAAGTATCGGCAGGGATTACGCTTCACGCTGTATTCACTCACGGCTTATCTCACGGTTTATAACGCTTACCTGCTCGTTGACTATCTTTACCTATAAAATATGGAAGAAAAGCCCAGCGTTTCCGTCGTCATGTGTACCTACAACGGTGCAAAATTCATACGCGATCAAATAGCGTCCATCTTGCAACAGACCTATCCTCTGCACGAAATCATCATACAGGATGACAATTCCGATGACGAAACGTGGAGCATACTGTCGGAATGCGCAGCTCGAAATCCAAAGATAACCATCTATTCCAACGAGGAAAAGCACGGAGTCAACGGCAATTTTCTTTCAGCCATGAAGCGGGCGAGCGGCGATTTCATTGCCATTGCCGACCAAGACGACATTTGGGAGACCGACAAGATAGAGATCCAAATGAAAGCTATTGGCAAAAATCTCCTCTGCAGCGGACATTCGAGGCCATTCTCTACAGACGATGCCTTTGCATACTTTGACGAACGGCACAGAAACGTGAATGTCATCCGCATGATGTTCCTTGGCTTGCCCGGACACACGATGCTCCTCAGACGTGAGTTGATGGAGCAACTGCCCGACAGTAGCCATCCCATTTTCGAATACTCGATGTACGACGCAGCCCTGTCGATTATCGCTGCCGCGCACGGACGAATCATATATGTGGATAAGATTCTGGTAAATTTCCGCCGACACACAGCAGCCACAACCTATAACGACTACAGTAGGAATCTTCCCACTTGGAGAAATGCACTCAGCAGTCTGATTTGGGGATGCAGAAACTATCGAAAGACGAGAGAGAGGATACGTCCGCTGTTCGAAGCGAAGCTGAAACTGCTGCAAAACATCCATACCGACAACGCCGACTTGAAGGAAGCAAGGAAAATCATGGAGCTGGAAACAAGCCACAGCTTATCTGCTTTCGTCCGATTGCAGTACCATTGTATCAAGAACAGCCGAAAACTATTCCACACCGAGGGCAAAGGATTTGTCAGAATAGTGCGGGCTGCGCTCTATCCCGTCATGCAATTACAGATGTACCGTTAACCTTTGTTCCGTCTGAAATAACCAATACACTCATCGAGCATCCTTGAGCCAGTAAGCTTCATCACCAATAAATAGAGTAAGCCTGCAACAACGATTCGCATCAACAGAAGAACGACGAGATTTGAGACTGGCATAGTCAAGAAATAGGTTGCCACCATAACGGCAAGAGTGATGAGAAGATAGGGGCAAATATCAAGCATCACATCAAAAAGCCTCACCCCTATCTCACGATTGGCAAAATATTGCCAGACAAAAAGCCAGAGGATGTTGACTGCCGTATAGACACTCACCATGAAAACAATGCCCTTGGCGTAACAACCGGCCATCAAACCAATCTGCAACACTATCAGGGCAATCGTGCACCACATATATATATCAGACTTTCCACGGCTGATCATAAGGTTCTGATACAAAGTATAGAAAGGCAGGAAAGCACCACTGACACAAAGTATCTGCAAAAGGAGGATACTGTCCATCCACTTTTCTGACACCAGAACGATAATAAACTCATGGGCTACCATCGCCAGTCCGAACATCGCCGGGAAGGCAAGAAATGCCGTGAACCGCAGCATCTTACGGAAAACAGCCACCTGCCGCTCACGGTCGTTGTTCACTTCAACGAGGATAGGCTGTGCAACTTGCGCCGTAGTTCCCGAAACCAATGTACTCGCCATGTTGTCCCACTTGAAGGCCTGTGTGAAATTACCCACGGCATTGGCCGGATAAAGACGGCCAAAGATGACTGTGAGGAAGTTTTGGCTGACAGTGTTGACAACTGTTGTGATAAGAATCTTGTAACTGAAAGAAAACATCTTGCGAATCGGTGTAAAATCGACTCTCAACGACGGTCTCCAAGGCACGAGCAGAAACCTTCCGAGACTCGTCAGCGCAATATAAAGCATCTGTTGCCAAGCCAAACTCCAGTAAGCATAGCCCTTCAGTGCGAGGATGATGCCCACTGCACCTGACACGAGCAGTGAAAGGGTGCGCAGAATGGCCGTCTCCTTCACCATCAGGTTTTTGAAAAGGTAAGCCGTCGGTGCAGTTCCAATGGCCGAAAACAAAAGAGTGGCAAAGATAAAACGCGACAAATCAATCAGTTCGGCATGATGGAAAAAATCGGCGATGAGTGGTGCACATAGGAAAAGCACGATATAGGAACACCAGCTCACAAGAGTGCTAAACCAAAAAACAGCATTATAGTCGTTGTCGGTAGCCTTTTCAAGGTTGGCCAACGCCGAAGTAAACCCACTCTCTTGCAAGGCAGCTGCCACTGCGGTGAAAATAGCCAACATTCCCACAAGTCCGTAGTCAGAAGTGGAAAGAATACGACTCAGGCAAACACCAATAACGGCGTTGAGAATCTGCATTGCGCCACTGTTCAATGCGCCCCAAAAGAGTCCCTTGGCTGTTTTTTCCTTCAATGTTTGCTGTGTCATTGCTTGCTATTTGCTGCAAAAATACGACTATTTGTTTATTCTGCAAAGGGAAAGGCTGCTTTTCGAACTTATAATTAATAGGAATTTAGAACTACGCTCATGAAAGAAGAACGCTTATTTGGTATTGATACCATATCCAAACAATGCGAAATCGCCTCTCAAAGGGTCATCTGGAAAAATCCTCAGCAACTTGTCTGTCAGCCGGCGGGCAACCACCATGCTCACCGACTTACCTTCGATGAGCCCCAACCTAAGACCCTGATTGAGTACATGGGTGTCGAGAGGTATTATCAGCGACTTTTTATCGATGAAATCGGCCCAAATTCCCAAATCCACTGGCGAAGAATTGCGCACCATCCACCTAAGAAACATACACACTCGCTTGCAACAAGATTGTGTATTCTGTGGCACAATTCCTTTAATTTGCCTATCGGAAAAATAGCTACAAAGGCTCTCAATGGCATCAATGGCATGGATTTCAGACATCTGTTGTCGATTTTTGGTCGTCAGACAGTTTTCCACGGCATACTTTCGATGAACAAAAGCCTCTATATAATTTCGCAAGCTCCCGTACTCCAATAACATTTCACGAAGAGCTTGGAAAAAATCAAGCATCATCCGATTGGTATATAATCGATAAAAACAGGCGGAATCATCGGGAATATCACGTTGAAAAGCACCCGTCGAAATCCATTCATAGGGCTCTCCGTGGGCACTATCGAGCAGAAACTGGATTCGTGGCATGAATACCGTTCGCGAACCATAACTCAAACAGGAGGCGATGAATGCCATCGTCTCCTGATTCCGTTCACCCTTCACCTGATGCATGAACCACGAAGGGTCGCCATGAATAAATTCACGGCATTCGTATAGCTGGGCATAGGCTTGGAGATCTTGTCGTACTTTTGTAGTGACTCGCTTCAAATCGACAACCTTTTTATGCCTTATTTCTGCTCGGCAGCAGCCAGAATCTGCTCAGCGTGCTCCTTAACCTTGATTTGTTTGGGAGTGAAAATCTCCTCTACCGTTCCGTCTGTTCCTATAATGAACGTTGTTCGGAAAGTACCCATGTAGCTGCGACCATACATTTTCTTTTCGCCGTACACTCCAAATGCCTCGTTTAGCTTTTTGTCAACGTCGGCAATCAGCGGAAAGGGCAGATTGTACTTCTCTATAAACTTCTTGTGCGATTTCTCATCCTGAACACTCACGCCTACCACGGCATATCCTCGCTTCATCATCAGCTCGTAGTTGTCGCGCAAGTTGCAGGCTTGCGACGTACATCCAGGAGTAGAATCCTTTGGATAGAAGTAGAGAACCAACTTCTTCCCCTTGAAATCGCTGAGTGATATTTGCTTTCCATCTTGATCTGTGCCAAGTATTTCCGGCACCTTATCTCCTATTTCCATCATGATTTTTAATTTTAAAAGGTTATTGCAAAGATAGAAAATTATTCCCATATAAAGCAAAATCAAACCATTTTATCTCCCTTTGATTGTATTGAGATGACATTAAATTCCCAAAAACTCATCGCTGACAACCGTAGATTTATGTCTCGATGGACAGCCACTTACCAAATATGACCACACACTTACAAGTCAATGCCAAGCAACGGCAATCTAAAAGGTGACCTTTCGGTCGGCGAAACCTTACCTTTTATCTTGCGAAAGCTCACCTTTTGAAATTCCATTCCAACAAGCTTGATTTCCAACAGTTTACAGACACAATCCTACATACACCTTAAGACGTCGACGAAGACAAGGTATATAAAACAAAATAGTCTATATCTGCTCACGCAGATATAGACTTTGCCACTTAACTAAATAACTCAAAAAATTACTTGACTCAATTCTCATTGGCTCATTATCGTCACGAGAACTTACCAACTACATTTGTTTGACTATTAACTTACTAATAACTATTTCGTCTGTTGTTAATCAAATAATTTGAATTGATATTACAAAGGTATTAATTTTTCTATCAACAACAAACTTTTTATGGATTATTTTTTCTTAAACATGACAAAATGCTGGTTATAATATCATTTATGGTGCATAATTTGGTGTTTTTATCCTCTTTATTAGATATTTTGTATTATTTAACACTGCATTTAAATACTTTTCGGAAGATTGAAAATCCATTTTATCATCTCTTTTCTGCGAGTGCTAAACGAATGTCACTATATGATATATCATCCTTACAAATGCTTTTGATGGCCGTCAATCCCGACAAGGGATCAACTGCTTTGATGATTCTGCGCAGATAGTTTGCTTTTTGATTGCCCAGCACATCATCAAGCTTCAGCTCACGAGTGGCAACGTATCGGGAAAGATGGCCAGAGATGGTAGCAGCAGTCAGCCCACGTTTTTTTGCGATTTCATCGATCGTCATACCCATTTTAAAGAGTTTGAAGGTAACCACATCGGTCTTCTCCTTCGGTGCTTTTGCCTCCTTTGCCTTTCGTTTCATTCGTCTCCGGGGCTTCTCGTCGTCATCAGACATACCCGACAAGATTGCCTCTTGTTTGGCTTTCAGGTAAATATTTGTTGAGAATCCATCGTGTATGATGTCCTCAAGCGTCAACTTTTTGAGCCTATAGCTCTGCTCAAGGTCGGCTATAGCATTCTGAAACCGCCTCACACCCGTCTTGTTGTTGCTCTCTAACGGCTTTGTTGTTGCGATGAGACGCTCAAATAGCTCGGTCAGTTGGCTGTGAAAGTAGAGTGCACTTCTTTTGATACGCTCTTGGAAAGCATCGCTGTGCAACTCTTCGTTGGTCATCCCGTTGATGACGAGTTGCCATTTCTGCGCCACGGCTACAATGCGCTTATCCAAGTCAGCAAGTGTCATCTTGTGCAGCGCATGAACCTTCTGACATTTGTAGTAGAACTCCGAGACGACGCGAAAAAGTACGGTTTCATCGCTGACTATATCCATAAAACTAAAAAGTTCGAGCAGCAGAAACCGATAGTAGGCCTCTTTCAGTTGGGAAAGATTCGCAATACTTTTATTAGCCAATTCGGTCTGCGTGCTGATGTAGTCGCTCACTCGCTGGTCGTTAATAACGGCCGACTGGGCAATGGGCGATGCCAGCACGAGTCCCTCAAGCGTACGACAGCGGCTCAAAGCCACATATACCTGTCCGGAGGCAAAGGCCTGTTGCGCCTCGATGATGGCATGATCGAAGGTCAGCCCCTGGCTCTTGTGGATAGTAATGGCCCATGCGAGCCGTAAGGGGTACTGGGTGAAGGTGCCTTGTACCGCTGATTCTATTTGCTTGGTTTGCTCGTTAAGCGTATATTTTGCATTTTCCCACGTATTCATCGGCACTTCTATGGGTATTTCGTCGCCTGGACAGAGCACGTGAATGTGGTTTCGGTCGATGCTAATGACGTGTCCGATGCGACCGTTGTAAAACTTTCCACCGGCATCGTTGTGGATAAACATCACTTGCGCTCCGCGCTTGAGCGTCAGTTTGTAGTCTGCAGGATAGTTGTTGTCAGGGAACTGTCCGCCAATCTCTGCCACAAACGTGAACTCTGGTTCATCCAAGCTGAGCATCTGACGGCGGTTGAAGTCGTCAGCCATCCGATTGTGCGTGGTAAGGCGGATGTAATCGCTCTCGACCGTTGGCTGGAAGTGTGGCAGAAAACGCTGGTTAAGCAACTGGAGGTCGGCTGTCGTCGCCTGTCCGTCGCGAATATGATTCAGAATGGTGATAAAGGTGTCGTCCTGTTGTCGGAAAACCTTGCTAAGTTCGATAGTCACGTAGTCGATACTTCTCAAGGCATGCGAGCTGAAGAAATAGGGTGTGTCGTAATATTTCCGCAACAACGCTTCCTCGTCGGGACGTACAACGGGTGTCAGCTGCTGCAAATCGCCAATCATCAGCAACTGAACGCCACCGAATGGCTTGTCGTGTTCACGGTAGCGGCGCAGCACCGAGTCGATGGCATCAAGGACATCAACGCGCACCATACTGATTTCATCGATAATGAGCAAGTCGAGCGTCCGCATGATCTTCCGCTTTTCCTTGCCAAAGGCAAATCGTGTTTGTATCTGGACTTCAGGAACAAAAGGTGACAGTGGCAGTTGGAAGAATGAATGAATAGTCACGCCACCCGCATTGACAGCAGCCACACCTGTTGGGGCTACGACGACGATGCGCTTTGTGCTGTTTTCCTTCACCGCACGCAGGAAAGTGGTCTTTCCAGTGCCAGTTTTTCCTGTCAGGAATATGCTAATTCCCGTATGCTCAACAAAGTCCCAGGCATTTCTCAGTTCGTCGTTCTTCACCATATACTTACTATTCATTAACGATTAGCAAATGTACGGAAAAAATATGCGTCAGCCAAATTCTGCTATTGACAAAAGTCAATTGTCTTGACTTATAGCAAAAAAACGCAGATTTACCGCAGATTTGCAGACCAACACTTGCCTATCTCTGCTGCAAGTACTAACTTTGCACCCGTAAAACAGTGGATAAAATTAATTGAAACGGGAGCAAAGGGTTCCCAGAAAGGTAAAAAAATTATGATAACAGTATTATTAGTAATAGCAGTTGTAGCTGCTACCGTAGCACAGGCCATCAATGTCAATCGGAAATTGACTGCCTGATTAGAGAAAAGAAAGTTGAGATTAAAAAGATAAAAAGTCCCGGTATCATCAGTAATGACATGATATCGGGACTTTTCCTTTGTACCAAACGACGAGTGATTTGACAACTCCAACGGTCGGTTTTGACACCAACAGACAGAAAAGAAATCGTGTGGAATCGGACCATGCCTCATCCACACGACTCACTCATGAAGTATATTTCATTATTTTACTCTTTCCTCAGAGCCCAACATGTGCTCCGGAGAAAGAATCTTGTCGAGCTGCTCCTTTGCAAGAACACCCTTTGCAAGCACGAGATCATAAACAGAGCCACCAGTCTCCAGTGCTTCCTTGGCAATCTTCGTACTGTTCTTGTAGCCGATGTATGGGTTAAGAGCAGTTACAATGCCAATAGAGTGTTTCACCATCTTGCTTGTGTGCTCTGCATTCACTGTGATGCCGTCAACACACTTCTCTCGCAAGGTGTTCATTGCGTTTGTCATCCATGTGATGTCTTCAGTCAGACATTGCATGATGATAGGCTCCATGACGTTCAACTGCAACTGTCCAGCCTCAGCAGCCATCATGATGGTTGTATCGTTACCCATCACTTTGAAGCATGTCTGATTGGTTACTTCAGGAATAACAGGGTTCACCTTGCCAGGCATGATACTTGAACCAGGGGCCATTGGAGGAAGGTTGATTTCGTGAAGACCGCAACGTGGGCCAGAAGCCATCAAGCGGAGGTCGTTACAGATCTTTGAGAGCTTAACAGCCAAGTGCTTCATTGCCTGACTGTAGCTTACATAATCACCTGTGTCAGGAGTAGCAGCAACAAGGTCAGAAGCAGCTTTGAACTCCATGCCTGTCAACTCTGTGAGCTTCTTCGCACAGATTTCGGGGAATCCTGGAGCAGCATTCAGACCTGTTCCGATAGCTGTGCCACCCATGTTGATTTCGTGAAGCAATGCCGCAGCAGCATTCAGGTTCTTGATTTCGCCTTCCAACGTGTTGGCAAAAGCGTTGAACTCCTGACCAGCGGTCATTGGAACAGCGTCCTGCAACTGTGTACGGCCCATCTTGATTACGCTCTTGAACTCCTCTCCCTTAGCGCGGAATGAGGCAACCAGCTTTGTCAAAGACTCAACGAGGGTCTTATTCATACGGATCAATGCCAAACGGATTGTTGTAGGATAAGCATCGTTGGTTGACTGACCACAGTTTGCATGGTCGTTAGGTGCGCAATATTTGTGTTCGCCCTTCTTATGACCAAGAATTTCGCATGCACGGTTAGCGATTACTTCATTAGCATTCATATTCACCGACGTTCCAGCACCGCCTTGTACCATGTCGGTAACGAAATCTTCGTGGAATTTGCCATCAATAATTTCGCGGCAAGCCTGTGCCATAGCATCGCAGATCTCGTCGTTGATTTCACCTAACTGGCGGTTTGTTTCAACAGCAGCCAACTTTACATAAGCGGCGGCGATTACATAATCTGGATAGTCGCACATTTTCATGGTAGAAATGCGGTAGTTGTTTACCGCACGCTGGGTCTGAACACCATAATAAGCATCGGCAGGTACCTGAAGTTCGCCCAAAAGGTCACTCTCTACGCGGAATTTTGTTTCTTTTTCCATTCTAAATACGTTTGTTAAATGAGATTGTTAGTTTAAGCCTGTTTCTATAAGGCTTAGGTATATAGTTATATTACTTGTTTTTTTTATTAGATTACTTCTATAAATTATTGCAAAAATAGTAATTTATTTATGGGGGGCGCTCATGAAAGTATAAAATCCTTCATGACATTAACTATCTTTAACGGCATTTTATCAAAGGTAGCAAGACAATCTAAATATTGAAAAAAACGTATAATTACATTTTGATAGATAATTATAACAATACGACTAATTTAATAATCATCAACCTTATAATATGAACTAATTTCATAGTACTTTTATTATGAAAATGAAACAGGTTATCATTAACATTGATAGCAAAAGAAAAGGCATATTTTAAATTTAAGAAAAGCAAATTTGGGTATCTGAAAACGAAAACGGATTTTCGAAATATTGTTTAAAACTAAACAATTATAAATATAAAATATCATGCAAACAATTCTCCATCCTTGGACAAACAAATAGCAAAGAGGTAGCTTTTGAAGAGCGAAACATAAAAAACTTTTTCACAATCTGTTACAAAATGCATCCTCAAAAGTAATGTGTAAAATAATATTACTTTAATTGATTTTCTCCCAAAAACAGGCTCGCAAACCTACAATTCTCCAGCAAGGAATTTACAAATTTTTATTTTTCCTGATAAATCACGTTGTTTGCACCACTTGTGAAGTTGAGAGCCTCCGGATGATCCTTCACGTAACTCTCTATGTGACGGATTCGTTTTTCCTCAAAAATCTCGTCAACTGCTATCAAAATGCCTGTCTCTTCGACATCGCCAAATCCATAGTTGATGGCCGTACCAAAAAGTTTCATCGTCGGCGACAGGTTCATATAAGCATTCACCAATGGCGGGATGTTGAATCCCGACTGACGAATTTCACGGTTCAGGATTCGATAATCCTCCTTGAAGGTTTTGCCTGTGAAGAATGTCTCAAGCTCCGACTCAGGAGTATCAATTTCCAACGGTTTGATCGGGATAATCAAATCGTCCTTGTCATCAAAATACTTCTTGAGGAAATAGAGAATCAAGTCGCGTCCCCTGCGGATGTACGAGGGGTACATCGTCATCTTTCCGAAGAAGTATTTGCATTTGGGGTTGAGCACTATCAAAGCTCCAAGACCGTCCCAAAGGTTGTCAAGCGCAAAGATACTCTTGCTATTCCTACGGGCATTCTGGTATTCGAGCGACACGAAGGAACGCCCCAGCTCAACGGTATAGGGAGCATACTCCTTCATGAACTTATCGGAGAAGTGGAACATGTGACTGGTAGCCAACATCGGTTGTCCGTCGCCATCAAGCTGCCAGTCAGCTCCGAACACGTAGCGATAGCCCCCGATGATTTCCTCGGCTTCCGGATTCCAGACGATGAGTTGCTTGCAACAACCAGGCATCAAATCGAATTCATCTATGTCCTTGGCCTTTCCAGTCCCACCACCAGCACTTCGGAAGGCTATCTCGCGCAGTCGGCCAATCTCATCCATCACGTGAGGCGCCTCATCTGCCGAAATCACATAAATCTCGTTGTGGCTCTTATTGGTCACACGCAGCAGTCTATCAGAGATAAGCTCGCTCTTCAGGAGTTCCTTATCAACAGGCTGGATAATTTCTTCTTCCATAACATCTGGTTTTTATGCTTCCTCACTTTGTTCCTGATCACGACTCGTCAGCATTTACAGCTCATAGACCTTATCCTCGACGAATTTAGCCCATTCCATCGGTGTTTTACTCCTGTCGAATGTCTGCCACGGGATAGGTTTTCCGAACGATATCCTGAATGTCTTTCCTACGTTTTTATACATCTCATCGACGAGAAACAGCATTGCGATGTTCACTTTCTTGATGTACTTGTCGCTGAAATGAGCTATTCTGTAGAACCGTTCTGAATTTTGTCCGCTGAAGAAAATCGGAACGACATCGCGCTTGTACTCTACACTCTTCGTGATAAAAGTCTTTGTCCAAGGAAGATCGTGGATTTTACCGTCAATCTTTCGGCTGTTCAACCCAGCTGGGAACATCAGCATGTGGTTGTCGCTTGAAAATCCAGCCTCAACCATGCGAGGAAAATCGCGGTTCTGCTTGCCCGTCTTGTTGATGCCGATACTTACCGGTCTTAAGCCAGGAAGGTTGAGCAGCAAGTCATTGACAAGATAACGGAATTTCCCATCATAATGCCGTCCGATGATTGAACCCAAGGCCACTCCATCCTGACCGCCCAATGGATGGTTAGAAACAAAGGTATATAACTTGCCGTCGTTCTTGTCGGGCAAATTCTCAACTCCTTCGAGCTGAAGTGTCATATCAAGATAGCGTACACACTCGGTAAGCCACTCTGTTCCAACCTTGTCTCTACTTTCCCACAAGAAACGGTTTACCTCGTCCTCGTGAATGATACGTTTCAACCATTTGACGACAAAGCCTGGCACATATTTGGACTTCGCACCCATTTTCCCCGCAAGTATTTTGTCAATATCGATGGTTTTCTCCATATCTCTTGTTAGCTCTCAAATCTTATTACTGATGCAAAAATAAAGAAACCTTTTGAAATAAGAGGATTTTTTTACGAGAAAATGTAAAAAATTCACAAATTTGACACAGGCATTACCAAGTTGTTTAAAAGCCAATCACAAACGTTCGGCTGTTAAAATTCGCAAAAAACCAGTTTTTAAACAAATATTGTGGTGTATAGTGGTGAAATGTGGGGAAAAATACTTAACTTTGAAGCGAGTTTAGACAATAAAGAGGTACACATGAGATTTTTAGGAAGCATAGAAGCAAAGACTGATGCGAAAGGAAGAGCCTTTCTTCCAGCCAGTTTCCGCAAGGTATTGAGCACTTCCAACGAAGAGTCGCTTATCTTGCGAAAAGATGTCTTTCAAGACTGCTTGGTGCTTTATCCCGAATCTGTGTGGAACAACATGTTGGACTGCCTGCGCCAGAAACTCAACCGTTGGAACAAACGTGATCAAATGATTTACAGGCAGTTCGTGTCCGATGTCGAGATGATAACGCTTGACGGAAACGGGCGTTTCCTGATTTCCAAGAGATACTTGAGAATGGCTAACATTGAGCAGCATATCAAGTTTATCGGCATGGACGACTGCATTGAAATATGGAATAACGACAGCCGGGAACGTTTCCTCGACACAGAAGATTTCAGCAAAGCTCTGGAGGAGGCCATGAGCGATACAGACACTGCCAACAGCCAGAACGAAGAAGCAAAACTCTCAAAATGATCAGGACTGCCGAGACATATCATGTTCCCGTCTTGCTAAAGGAAAGCATCGACGGTCTGAACATCAACCCCGATGGCATCTATGTGGATGTCACCTTCGGAGGTGGCGGGCACAGCATGGAGATTCTCTCAAGACTGAGCAGTAAAGGCCGTCTGTTCAGTTTCGACCAAGATGCCGATGCCGAACAGAACATCAGAGACATCGACGGACAACAGCAAGGAGTGGGAAAATTCACTTTTGTCCGTTCCAACTTTCGGTATTTGAAAAACTGGATGCGCTACTACGGAATCGAAAAAATTGACGGACTTCTTGGCGACTTGGGAGTGAGCAGTCATCACTTCGACGACGAGGAACGAGGATTCTCGTTCCGATTCGATGCCCCACTCGACATGAGAATGAACAAACGAGCTGGCAAAACCGCAGCCGACATACTGCAAGATTATGACGAGGGAAGGCTTGCCGATTTGTTCTATTTGTACGGAGAGCTCAAAAAGTCGAGAAAGATTGCAGCAGCTATTGTCAACAGAAGAAAGGAGAAGCCCATCCTGTCAACAGCCGACTTTCAATCCATCGTCGAGCCGCTATTCAAAAAAGAGCGCGAGAAGAAGGAAATGGCAAAGCTTTTCCAGGCCCTTCGAATAGAAGTGAACCACGAAATGGACGCCCTTCGAGAGATGATGCAGGCGACCCAAGAGTATTTGAGGCCTGGAGGCAGAATCTCCATCATCACTTACCACTCGCTGGAAGACAGAATTGTCAAGAATATGATGAAGACAGGCAATGCCGAAGGAAAGGTTAAACAGGATTTCTTTGGAAGAATAGAGTCCCCTTTCCAACTCATCAACAATAAAGTGATTGTCCCCAGTCAAGAGGAGCTGGACAACAATCCACGTAGCCGCAGCGCTAAACTCAGAATTGCAGAAAAGAAAGAAGATGGACGACAACAAGATTAACATCAATGATCCGGAAATAATTGGTGAGCCGATTCTATCGAGTGACTCAGAGATTACGGTTGATGCCGTGGCGATAGAAGAGCTGCGACAGACTACCACTGAGATAGTCTCAGAAGGATTGGAGACTGAAATCGATAGGAAGGAAAACGTTGAGGAAATTCCCATCGAGACTCTGGAAGAGAAAGCGTTGCGCCAAGAGGAAGAGCAAAAGGAAAGAGCAAGAAGAGAGGCAGAAGATAAGGAACAGGTAAGAATTGCTGCCGAAGAAGCTGCACTGAAAGCAGCCATAGCTGAACAGGCACGGGAGGACGAGCAACCATCATCAGCCAACTTCACACTGAAGAAGATTATTGGCGGAGATATCCTTTACGCACAGCTTCTCAGAAACAATATATGGCTGATTATCCTTGTGGTATTCTTCATCATTGTCTATATTTCCAATCGCTACAGCGTCCAGAAAGACTTGATAGAAATAGACAAATTGAGTATAGAACTTGAAGATGCCAAATACCGTGCACTTTCAAGCAGCAGCCAACTAACCGAACGCTCGCGAGAGAGCCATGTGTTGGAGATTCTGAAAACAAACAAGGACAGTGTTTTAAAGATGTCTGACCGTCCACCATTCATCATCAATGTACCAGACAAATAAGATATGAGCAAGTTCAATAATCGAAAAATCATACCCCGGTATAGTGTCATTGCCATTGCAATGTCACTGTTTTCCGTGGCTATCCTCAGCAAGGCCGTCTATACTATGACTGCCAAGCGGAATTATTGGATGGAGGTATCTTCGAAACAGAAAAAAGACAGTGTCCCTATCACACCGATTCGAGGAAACATTCTCAGTTCTGACGGAGAACTGATGGCCAGTTCTTTGCCAGAATTCAAGATATACATGGACTTCGATGCCCTGAAAAAGGCAGGCAACGACACTGCTTTTGTCGATAGTATCGATTACATAGCCAAAGGGTTGAATGAGATTTTCCCAGAAAAAAGCGCTCAACTTTTCAAGAAAGACCTGATGGAAGCTCTTGAAGGAAATCGCCGTCACTTCGCCATTTGGAACAAACGAATAGACTATAACACGTTCAAGGAGGTGCAGAAACTTCCCATTTTCCACCTTTCTATATATAGAAGTGGATTCCATTGGGAAGAATTTAATGCCCGCCGCCGACCGTTCGGTTCACTTGCAAAGCGCACTGTAGGCGACTTGTATGGTGCAAAGGACACGGCAAGATGCGGACTTGAGCTCTATTACGACAAAATTCTGCGAGGAACGGATGGCGTGAAACACCGTAGAAAAGTAAGAAACAAGTTCCTAGACATCACCGACACACCTCCAATCGACGGTGCAGACATCGTCACAACGATTGATGTTGGCATGCAAGACCTTGCTGAACGAGCGCTCATCGATGAGCTAAGACAGATTAATGGCAATGTCGGCGTTGCCATAGTCATGGAGGTTGCCACTGGAGACATCAAGGCTATTGTGAACCTCGACAAGTGCGAGGACGGCGAATACCGAGAAATCAAGAATCATGCGGTCAGCGACTTGTTGGAACCTGGCTCGGTTTTCAAGACAGCCTCTATAATGGTAGCACTGGATGACGGAGTTGTTGACACCACCTACAACATTGAAACGGGAGGCGGTGTATGGAATATGTATGGACGAGACATGAAAGACCACAACTGGCGCCGCGGTGGCTATGGAACATTGATGCTCCCATGGACTTTGAAATACAGTTCAAATATCGGTGTAAGCCGTATCATCGATCTGCATTATCACAAGAATCCAGAGAAATTCGTTCAGGGAATTCACCGAATGGGCTTGGCAGACGACTTAAAAATTCCTATCATCGGCTACTCTCCGGCTAAAATCCGAATGCCACAGAAGAACAAACGTAACCAATACACCAACTGGAGCGCAACGGCTCTGGCATGGATGAGTATCGGTTACGAAACCCAAGTACCACCGATATCGACGCTTACTTTCTACAATGCCATCGCGAATAACGGAAAAATGATGCGCCCACGCTTTGTCAAACAGGTAATCAAAGATGGTGAAGTCGTTATCGATTATCCTCCACAGGTGCTTCATGAGAGAATTGCAAAGGAATCAACCATTACCCAAATCCAGCGCATTTTGACCGAAGTAGTATCGGAAGGATTGGGAAAGAAGGCTGGCTCCGACAAGTTCTCTGTGGCAGGAAAGACCGGTACGGCACAGATGTCGAAAGGAGCGTTGGGCTACAAGTCGGGTGTGACGAACTATTTGCTTAGCTTTGCGGGCTTTTTTCCAGCCGACAAGCCACGTTATAGCTGCATTGTGTGCATTCAGAAGTCAGGGCTGCCAGCTTCTGGAGGTGGTATGAGTGGCGTCGTGTTCCATCACATTGCCGAAGGCATCATGGCACAGAATCTGAAACTAAGCGTTACTGACGCCAGAGACTCAGTGTCATTGCTCATTCCTACCGCAAAAAACGGTAATCTGTTGGCCACTGACTATGTCCTCAATTTCCTTGGCTTCAATGTCAAGAACGGATGGAACGGCGCTTATCCATTTGGCACTCCCGTATGGGGAACAGTAGAGAGCAACAAGAGTGGCGTGATGCTGAACAAGGCTGGCAGCACCAATAACTACACAGTCCCTGACGTCCATGCAATGGGAGCCCGTGACGCCGTCTATATTATGGAAAGACGGGGAATAAAAGTGAGAGTCAACGGGAGAGGGAAAGTACTCCGACAGTCGCTCGCTCCTGGTGAAAGGATCAAAAAAGGCATGATTTGCATTCTGTCGCTCGGATAAATAGCGGCACTTATTTACGAGAAGAAAATTAAGAATCAGAATATGAAATTAAGTGATTTACTGAAGACTGTCAAACTACTAACCATCAGTGGTAAGACCGACATTGAAATTGCAGGCATCAACATTGACAGCCGTAAGATAAAGGACGGCCATCTGTTTGTAGCCATTAAGGGTACACAGACAGACGGGCATCGCTTTATCCCGAAAGCGATAGAGCTTGGTGCAACAGCCATCTTGGTTGAGGATATGCCAGAGCAACTTTCAGAAGGAGTTACTTACATACAGGTGAAGTCAACCGAAGATGCCGTGGGGAAAGTCGCAACGATTTTCTACGGAAATCCCTCACACAAGCTGAAGTTGGTGGGCGTTACAGGCACAAATGGAAAGACCACCATTGCCACATTATTATATAATATGTTTCGAAAGTTCGGCCACAAGGTCGGCCTTCTCTCAACGGTATGCAACTACATTGACGACGTTGAGGTACCAGCCGACCACACAACCCCCGACCCTATCGAGCTGAACATACTGTTGAGCAGAATGGTTGAGGCAGGATGCGAGTACGCTTTCATGGAATGTTCGAGCCATGCCATTCACCAAAGGCGCATTGGCGGACTGAAATTTGCCGGTGGCCTGTTCACCAATCTCACACGAGACCACCTCGACTACCACAAGACCTTCGAGAATTACCGTAATGCAAAGAAGATGTTTTTCGACGACTTGACGAAAGACGCTTTCGCCATAACCAATGCCGACGACAAGAACGGCATGATAATGGTACAAAACTGCAAGGCAAAAGTAAAGACTTACTCCGTTAAACGCATGGCAGATTTCCGTGCGAGAATCTTGGAGTGCCACTTTGAGGGAATGTACCTTGAGGTGAACGGCAAGGAAGTGGGTGTGCAATTTATCGGAAAATTCAACGTCAGCAACCTTCTTGCCGTGTACGGTTGCGCCATCATGCTGGGCAAACAGGCCGACGAAGTCTTATTGGCGCTCAGCACACTGAAGAGCGTCAACGGCAGGTTAGAACCCATCAATTCGCCCGAAGGCTATACAGCGATTGTTGACTATGCCCATACGCCTGACGCATTGGAGAACGTGCTGATAGCCATCCACGACGTACTCGATGGCAAAGGTGGAAAAGTAATCACCGTTTGCGGAGCAGGAGGAAACCGCGACAAGGGTAAGCGGCCGCTGATGGCTGTGGAAGCAGTCAAGCGGAGCAACAAAGTGATACTGACCAGCGACAATCCACGCGACGAAGAGCCACAGGCCATCATCGACGACATGATAGCGGGTCTCGACAATGCGCAGAAGAAAAAAGTACTCAGCATTGTTGACCGACGCGAGGCTATCCGCACCGCCTGCATGATGGCTGAGAAGGGAGACGTGATACTCGTGGCCGGAAAGGGACACGAGACCTATCAGGAAATCAATGGTGTCAAGCACCACTTCGACGACCATGAGGTCATAAAGGATATATTTGGCATTCAGTAAACTTCAAGGATGAAAGTCCTACTGGGCGCAACAACTTAACAAAGATATTATGCTATATTACATTTTCCGATGGCTCGATCATTTTGGCATCAGTGGCTCACACCTCTGGGGTTACATCAGTTTCAGGGCCATACTGGCGCTGATTCTGGCTTTGGTCATCTCTGCTTGGTTCGGCGAGAAATTCATCAAGTATCTCAAAAGAAAACAAATCAGTGAGACTCAACGCGATGCAAGCATCGACCCGTTTGGCGTCAACAAGATTGGCGTTCCCTCAATGGGAGGCATCATCATCATCGTGGCCTTACTCATACCCGTGCTGCTTCTTGGGCGATTGCGCAACATCTACCTCATCCTAATGGTTATCACCACCCTGTGGCTGGGACTTCTCGGAGGTATGGACGACTTCATCAAGATATTTCGACACAACAAGGATGGACTGAAGGGTAAGTACAAGGTGGTCGGTCAAATTACCATTGGCTTGATAGTGGGCCTTGTCCTCTGGGCCTCACCCGACGTCAAGTCGAACATCAACCTTGAGGTGATGCAGGAAAATGGACAGGAAATCGTGGTGCAACACAAGGAAAAAGCTGAAAAGACGCTCAAGACGACCATCCCTTTTATGAAGGACCACAATCTCGACTACTCTAAAATCATGTCCTTCTGTGGCAAATACAAGACGGCTGCCGGTTGGATTCTGTTTGTCGTGATGACCATTTTCGTGGTGACAGCCGTGTCAAACGGCGCCAACCTCAACGATGGAATGGACGGGATGTGCGCAGGCAACTCCGCCATCATAGGTGTAGCACTCGGAATCTTCGCCTACGTGAGCAGCCACATACAATACGCAGCCTACTTAAACATCATGTACATACCAGGATCGGAGGAACTGGTGGTATTCTTCATGGCATTTATTGGTGCACTGATTGGATTTCTCTGGTACAACGCTTATCCGGCACAGGTATTCATGGGCGATACAGGAAGTCTGACGATTGGCGGCATCATCGCAGTCGGAGCCATCATCATCCACAAGGAATTGCTATTGCCTATTCTTTGCGGAATTTTCTTCGTCGAGAGCCTCAGCGTGATCATACAGGTGTATTACTTCAAGACAGGAAAGCGGAAAGGCATCAAGCGACGCATCTTCAAGCGCACGCCGATTCACGACAACTTCCGCACACAGGACAGTCAGCTCGATCCCGACTGTCAGTATGTTGTCAAGACACCGCACTCGGCCATCCACGAAAGCAAGATTACCATCCGTTTCTGGATTACGACCATCATCCTCGCGGCCTTAGCCATCATCACATTGAAGATAAGATAGAGATAAAGGGGAAATAGAAAACAACAGCTGGGAGAATGGGGTGACAACCAACCCAGCCGATGGAACAAACAAAAAATTATGAAAAGAATAGTTGTTTTAGGAGCAGGCGAAAGTGGAGCAGGTGCAGCCGTACTTGCTAAGGCAAAGGGCTTCGACGTGTTCGTTTCGGATATGTCGGCCATTAAGGACAAGTACAAGAAGCTGCTCAACGACCATCACATCCAATGGGAAGAAGGACACCACACTGAGGAAAAAATACTCAGTGCCGACGAGGTCATCAAGAGTCCAGGCATACCGAAGGAAGCCCCGATGATACAGAGGCTTATCAAGCAGGGCACACACATCATCAGCGAGATTGAATTTGCCGGCCGTTACACCAACTCCAAGATGATATGTATCACCGGGAGCAACGGAAAGACAACGACCACAAGCCTCATCTTCCATATATTCAAGGATGCCGGCTACGACGTTGGACTGGCCGGAAACATCGGGAAGAGTCTGGCTTTGCAAATCGCCGAAGAGCCTCATGCCTATTACATCATCGAATTGAGCAGTTTCCAACTCGACAACATGTATGACTTCCATGCCAACATTGCCATATTGCTCAACATCACACCCGACCACCTCGACCGGTACGACTTCAAGTTCGAGAACTATGCCGACGCAAAGATGCGTATCATCCAAAATCAGACGGAGGAGGACAGCTTCATTTATTGGAACGACGATCCTGTCATCAAGAAGGAACTGGAGAAATTCGACGTCCGAGCCGTGCAATACCCCTTCTCTGAACTTAAGGAGAAAGGCTGCATCGGTTATATCGAGGAAGGACAGTACACCATCGAGGAGCCCACTCCTTTCAACATGGAGCAAGAGTCTCTATCGCTGACTGGCAAGCACAACATCTACAACTCGCTGGCAGCCGGTATAGCATCGAACATCAGTGGTATCAAGAAAGAAGACATCCGCAAGAGCCTGAGCAACTTTCCGGGTGTCGAGCACCGCTTGGAGAAAGTGTGCAAAGTGGCTGGAGTGCAATACATCAACGACTCAAAGGCTACCAATGTCGATGCCTGCTGGTATGCACTGGAGAGCATGAGAACCCCGACCATTCTCATTATCGGGGGCAAGGACAAAGGAAACGACTACAGTGCCATCAAAGACCTTGTAAAAGAGAAGTGCGTAGGACTGGTCTATCTGGGAGCCGACAATAAGAAACTACACGACAATTTCGACTCACTCGGCATCCCTGTGCGCGACACCCACTCCATGAAAGAGTGCATAGAAGCTTGCTACGAAATGGCGAAGGCTGGCGACACGGTGCTGCTCAGCCCTTGTTGCGCCAGTTTCGACCTGTTCAAGAACATGGAAGACCGTGGCGAACAGTTCAAGACATTGGTCAGAGCACTGTAGGGCGTGAGAAAGAAAATAGGTAAATAAATCCTTATCGACATAAATGAGCAACTGGTCACTTAGCAATATTTTCAAAGGGGACAAAGTAATCTGGATGGTCTTTTTCTTCCTTTGCATGATAAGCATCATTGAGGTTTACTCCGCCTCAAGTTCGTTGTCGTACAAAGGCGGCAACTACTGGAGCCCTATCCTCAAGCATGGCGGCACCTTGTTCCTTGGTGCGTTCATGATGATAGTCGTCATGAACATCAAATGCCGCTACTTCAAGCTGGCAACTCCCATCCTGCTTATGTTCTCGTTCATCACACTCGTTTGGGTGTGGATTGCGGGAGAGACCACCAACGGTGCCAACCGTTGGATAACGTTCATTGGCATACAGTTCCAACCATCGGAAATTGGAAAGGGGGCACTCATGCTGGCCATCTCTCAGATACTCAGTGCCATGCAGACAGACAAGGGGGCTGACAAAAAAGCCTTCCAGTACATCCTTATCGTGTCGGCATTCATTATCATCCCCATCATCTTTGAGAACCTGTCAACAGCAATGCTCATTTCATTTACCGTCATTCTGATGATGTTCGTCGGACGTGTGCCGCTGAAACAGATTGGCAAACTGCTCGGTGTCATTGCGCTGATAGCAGTGTTGGCACTATCGTTGGTCATGCTTGTGGGAAAAAACAATCCACAAGTGAGCACGAAACAGAACCTCACGGAACAAACCATACAGGAGACAGAGAAGAAAGAAGGATTGGTTGACAAGCTGTTCCACCGTGCCGACACGTGGAAGGCGCGTATCTACAAATTTTTCGACAACACTTATGTTGCCCCGAAGGATTTCGACCTCGACAAGGACGCACAGATAGGGCATGCCAACATTGCCATAGCATCATCGAATGTCGTGGGAAAAGGACCGGGGAACTCCACCGAGCGCGATTTCCTCTCGCAGGCTTTCTCGGATTTCATCTATGCCATCATCATTGAGGAGATTGGCATTGAGGGAGCGGCGCTCGTGGCCCTACTCTACATCGTACTGCTTTTCAGGACGGGAAAGATAGCCAACAAATGCGAGAATTCATTCCCCGCATTCCTCGCCATGGGTATCTCATTTCTACTGGTGACGCAAGCCCTGTTCAACATGGCGGTTGCCGTTGGACTGGCCCCCGTAACCGGACAGCCACTGCCACTGATTAGCAAGGGTGGCACATCGACCATCATCAACTGCATCTATATCGGGGCTCTGCTCAGCATCAGCCGATTTGCCAAACAGCGAAGCGAGGAGAACGACTCGAAAAAAAACTGACCAGCAATAAGGTGGGAATAGCCACGAATATTGTCCATCGAAATCAGTTACGGGCATTGACAACGACTATCCGCATGCCGCTCATGCAACAACTGAACATGCATAGAGAGAGCATTGTCGCGCAGGCATTGACAGAATAAAGGAAAAGAAAAAAAGGGACAGTCAATCCTTTTAAAATTGAAATTATAACGACCTGTAAATCAACAGTGTAAAAATTCAAATCTAAAAGCTGACCTTTTGCAACATGAAAGCTGACCTTTTGAGCAACAATCGATGACCTTTTGGTTCTCGGAAGATAATGAAAGGGAAGTCCGTTGTGAAATTATTTTACAATGACCGCTCAAAAAATCAAGAAGAGAGGCAGAACTTTAGACTAATGAGGTTTCTGGCATCAGATTTGGGTTAAAAAGGTCTGAAAATTAGAAAAAGAGAAAAAAAATGATTAACTTTGTCAGTTAATAGATAAGTACAATGGACGAAGGGTTAAGAATCATTATCAGCGGAGGCGGAACTGGCGGACACATTTTTCCCGCCATATCAATTGCCAACGCCATAAAAGCTAAACATCCAGATGCTAAAATACTCTTTGTAGGGGCAGAAGGGCGAATGGAAATGCAGCGAGTACCTGCTGCCGGATATGAAATCAAGGGCCTGCCCATCAAGGGTTTCAACAGGGCCAACAAACTAAAGAACTTCAGCGTTCTGATAAAACTTTGGAAAAGTCTCAGACTTGCCAGGAAAATCATTAAGGAATTCAATCCGCAAGCTGCCGTAGGAGTGGGTGGATATGCCAGTGGTGCTACCCTTTACGAATGCTCAAAGATGGGCATTCCTTGTCTGATTCAGGAGCAAAACTCATACGCTGGGGTAACCAACAAGTTGCTTGCCAAGAGGGCGCGGAAAATTTGCGTGGCCTACGAGGGTATGGAACGTTTCTTCCCAGCCGACAAAATTATCATGACGGGCAATCCGGTACGGCTAAACGTACTGGAGTCGCCACTCGATCAGGAAGAAGCGCGCAAGAGTTTCGGGCTGAGTCCGACGAAAAAGACCATACTTCTGGTAGGGGGAAGCCTCGGAGCACGAACTATCAACCGCTCAATCATGGAGCATCTTGACTTGGTGGAGAAGTCTGACGCACAATTCATTTGGCAAACGGGCAAGTTCTATCACCAAAGCATCGTCGATGCCATAAAGGGCAAGGAACAACCCAACCTGAAGGTGATGGACTTCATCAGCGATATGGGGACGGCCTACAAGGCTGCCGACCTGATTATCAGTCGTGCCGGAGCAAGTTCCATCAGCGAATTTCAGCTCATCGGCAAACCGGTAATCCTCGTCCCCAGCCCCAACGTGGCCGAAGACCACCAGACCAAGAACGCCATGGCGCTCGTCAACAAGGAAGCAGCTCTGTATGTCAAGGATGCTGACGCACCAAACATATTGCTTTCGCTGGCGCTTCGCACCATCGCCGACGACAAAAAACTAAAAAGTCTGAGTGAAAACGTGAAAAAAATGGGGCTGAAAGATTCAGCCGACATCATTGCCGACGAGGTGATGCGTCTGATAAAATAATTGGAACAATGGAACTCAAAGATATAAAAGCCGTTTATTTCGTAGGAGCTGGGGGCATAGGCATGAGTGCGATAGCCCGCTATTTCCGCCAGAAAGGGCTCGTGGTAGGAGGATACGACAAGACACCATCCGACCTTACACGACGATTGGAAGAAGAAGGCATACGTCTGCACTACGAGGAGGACGTCAATCAGATACCCGAAGAATGCAAACTGAAGGAATCTACACTCGTCATCTACACGCCAGCCATTCCCGCAACACACAAGGAACTTGCTTTTTTCCGTGAGAATGGATTTGAAATCGAGAAGCGGGCACAGGTGTTGGGCAGACTGACACAGACCCACAAGGGGCTATGCTTTGCCGGAACACACGGTAAGACCACCACATCGACGATGTGCGCACACATCATGCACCAGAGTCATCTTGACTGCAACGCCTTCCTCGGTGGCATATCAAAGAATTATGGCACCAACTACATTTTGTCAGACAAGAGCGATTACGTGGTGATTGAGGCCGACGAGTTCGACCGATCGTTCCATTGGCTACGGCCTTGGATGAGCGTTATCACATCGACCGACCCCGACCATCTGGACATCTACGGAACAAAAGAGGCTTACCTTGAGAGCTTCCGTCACTACACAGAGCTGATTCAACCTGGAGGAGCCTTGGTCATCCACAAGGATTTGGAGATGCGAGAGAACGTGCAGCAAGGCGTAACAGTGTATAAATACAGCCGGCACGAAGGAGATTTCCATGCCGACAACGTGAGAATAGAAAACGGAACGATTCACTTTGACTTCGTTTCGCCCGTCGAGAATGTAGCCGACATAGAGCTGGGACAGCCCGTTCCTATCAACATCGAGAACAGTGTGGCGGCTATGGCTCTGGCCCAACTTAACGGATGCTCTGCCGACGAGCTGCGTAACGGCATGAGGACATACGCAGGGGTTGACCGCCGCTTCGACTTTAAAATCAAAAACGACCGGCATGTGTTCCTGTCCGACTACGCACACCACCCGAAAGAAATACTGCAGAGTGCCAAAAGCCTCAAGGAGATATACCCCAACCGTAAGGTAACGGTTATCTTCCAACCTCATTTATACACCCGAACGCGAGACTTCTATCAAGAATTCGCCGACGCTCTAAGCCATTTCGACGAGGTGGTGCTCACCGAAATCTATCCGGCACGTGAAGAACCCATCCCGGGAGTTAGCTCGGCGCTCATCTTCGAGAACCTGAAAGAGGGAGTTGAGCGTAGGATGATATTGAAAGACGAAGTCATCGACTTTGTAAAAGAACACGACTTCGATGTACTTGTGGTACTGGGCGCTGGCAATTTGGACAACTATGTCCCTGAAATTGCCGAAATCCTAAAAGGAAAAGAATAGAAAATGCGCATTCATTGGAAGAAGATCATCATCTGCATACTGGACGTCGTCCTGGCATTCTACCTGGTCATGGCTATCACATCTTGGAATACGCCAGACAAAAGCAACCGTGTGTGCACGAAAGTGGATATTAACATCTCCGACTCCAATAACGCAGGATTCCTCAGCGCTGAGGAAATAAAGCAAATTCTCGTAAAGGAACAGCTCTATCCGCTCAACAAGCAAGTGAAATTCATTGAACCACGGAAAATCGAGGAAGCACTGAAGGTAGGGCCATTCGTGAACACCGCACAATGCTATGTCACCGAAAACGGGCACGTGAACATTAATATCTCACAGCGAATGCCAATAGTCAGAATCAAAAGCAGTAAGGGCGACGACTATTACCTTGACGACAACGGTGGAATATTGCCCAACTCGAAATACACAAGCGACTTGATTATCGCCTCAGGAAACATCAACCAGTGGTTTGCACATTACGGAATTGCTCCACTTGCGAAATCGATCAGCAAGTCACAATTCTGGCTTAACCAAATAGAACAAATCAATGTGCTCGCCGACAGAGGTATAGAGCTGGTGCCAAGAGTGGGCGACCACATCCTCTTCATAGGCTATCTACCCATGAAGAAGAACAAAGCAGAGAATGAAGCGGCAATAGACGAGTTCGTTCAGAGAAAACTCACCCGACTGGAGAAGTTCTATCGCTATGGACTCTCACATGCGGGGTGGAACAAATACTCATACATCAACGTGGAGTTCGACAACCAAATCATCTGTAAACGTAAGCCTTCCACAAACGAAAGCCAAGAGGAAGCAGTGGCAGAAGAGTATCAAAACGAAGCAACAGAATAAAAGAAGAAAAAAATATTTACGTGTATGGCAGAATTCATTGTAGCCATTGAACTGGGCTCATCAAAGATTACAGGAATCGCCGGCAAGAAAAACCTTGACGGAAGTATCTCTGTGAATGCCGTTGTCAAGGAAAACGCCTCGCAATGCATCCGCAAGGGCGTAGTCTATAACATCGACAAGACAGGGCAGTGCTTAACCAATATCATCACAAAACTCAAGAAACAACTGAAACACGAGATCTCTCATGTTTACGTAGGTGTCGGAGGACAGTCTATTCGCAGCGTGAAGAATGTCATTGTCAAAGAACTCCCTGGCGAGACGATCATCACCAGCGATATGATCAATGAGCTGATGGACGCCAATCGCAACATGACCTACCAAGAACAGGAGATTCTTGATGCCGCCACACAGGAATATAAGGTTGACAACCAATACTCCATCGACCCCGTGGGCATCAAGGCCAACCATCTGGAAGGCAACTTCCTGAACATACTTTGGCGCAAGTCGTTCTACGACAACCTGAACAATTGTTTCGAAAAAGCAGGCATTGCAATCGCGGAGATGTACCTTGCGCCACTCGCTTTGGCAGACAGCGTGCTGACAGAGGCCGAGAAACGCGGTGGATGCGTGCTCGTTGACCTTGGCGCTGATACGACAACCATATCTGTCTATTACAAGAACATCCTCCGTCATTTGGCCGTCCTACCACTCGGCTCTGCCAATATAACCAAGGATATTGCCAGTTTGCAGCTGGAAGAAAAAGATGCTGAAGCCATGAAGCTGAAGTATGCGAGCGCTTACACCGACAACAACGAAATCGACAATAACCTCAGCTATCCCCTTGACGCAGATAGAACAATCGAAAGCCGCAAGTTCATCGAGATTGTAGAAGCCCGCGTGGAGGAAATCATTGAGAATGTAATCTACCAGATTCCCCCAGAGTTCATAGACAAGCTCTTAGGTGGTTTCATTCTGACCGGCGGCGGCTCGAATTTGCGGAACATCGAACGTGCCTTCCGCAACCATACACACGTAAACAAGATAAGGATTGCGCAGTTCGTATCACACACCATCACCTCAGGCGATGCCGACATCAATGCGAAGAACGGAACAATGAACACCATTCTGGGCTTGTTGGCCAAGGGAGACATGAACTGCGCCGGTGCTGAAATCAATCCTGACAAGTCGCTCTTTGAGGAAAACAAGACGACCACCTCAAGCACGACCGACATTCACCAAACCCCTCGCAAGCCAACCGAAATAGGACAGGGAGTCGTCCTGACAGCAGCCGAGAAAGAAAAGGCAGAGGCCGAGAGGCGCAGACTGGAAGAGGAGGAACGCAAGCGCAGGGAAGAAGAAGAAGAGAGAATCAGACAGGAAGAGGAAGAAAAGCGAAAGAACAGCTTCTGGGGCAAGTTGAGCCGCAAAATCAAAGACTTTAGCGGTTCTATCCTCGAACCAGAAGATTAATGATTGCAGAAAGATTGGTAAAGAAAGAACATAAGAAAGGAAATACTGTTATGGCAGACAACAATAATAGAATGGAGATTCTCGATTTCGGCGAACCTGAACAGAACAGCATCATTAAGGTTATCGGAGTCGGTGGTGGAGGTGGCAATGCCGTCAACCACATGTACAAGGAGGGAATCCACGAAGTGACATTCGTACTATGCAACACCGATGCCCAGTCGCTCAACGATTCACCTGTGCCCGTCCATCTTCAGTTGGGCAAAGAGGGCCTCGGCGCAGGCAACAAACCTGCTAAGGCGAAGGAAGCAGCCGAAGAAACACTCGACGATATCAAGAAAATGCTCAACGATGGGACCAAGATGGCATTCATCACCGCAGGAATGGGCGGAGGAACCGGTACGGGAGCAGCCCCCGTCATTGCACGGTTGAGCAAGGAACTGGGAATCCTCACAGTCGGAATCGTCACCATACCCTTCCGCTTCGAGGGCGACAAGAAAATCGACCAGGCACTCGACGGCGTAGAAGAAATGTCGAAACACGTTGACGCACTTTTGGTTATCAATAACGAGCGCCTTCGCGAAATCTATCCAGAGATGAGCGTCCTCGATGCCTTCGGAAAGGCAGACGACACACTAAGCATTGCTGCGAAGAGCATTGCTGAAATCATCACCGTCCACGGTCTTATCAACCTCGACTTCAACGACGTGAGGACAGTTTTGAAAGACGGTGGCGTAGCCATCATGAGCACAGGCTATGGCGAAGGCGAAGGCCGCGTGAAGCAAGCTATTGAAGATGCACTCAACTCACCGTTGCTCAACGACAACGACATATACAACTCAAAGAAAATATTGCTTTCCATCAATTTCAGCAGCGACAACACTGAGAATGCGGGACTGACAATGGAGGAAATGAACGACGTCAACGAGTTTATGGAACGCTTTAGTGGCGGATTTGAACTGAAATGGGGACTTGCACTCGCCCCAGAGCTCGACAAGAAGGTGAAAGTGACCATCCTTGCCACTGGCTTCGGTATCGAAGATGTTGACGGAATGGGAAGCCACCTGCTCAAGCATTCACAAGAAGAAGCCGCTCGCATAGCCGAGGAGGAGGAACGCAATGCCGAACGCCGCGACCGTCGTGAGCGTTACTACAAGGACAACAACAACTCACAATACAAGCGCCGTCCACACATCTACCTTTTCTCACCTGACGACCTCGACAACGAAGACATCATCCTCGCAATCGAGAACACTCCGACCTACAAGCGCACCAAACAGATGATAAAAGAGTTGAAGGCAGCGCCTGAAAAGACGGAGGACGAAAGTCAAGGCGAAATGGTTCAAGGCACCATCAGCTTCACTTAATCAAAAATAAAGACAAGAAACTAATACTCAAGGGGATGTGTCGAACCGACATATCCCCTTGATTTGTATAGCCACCAGTCCCAAAAAACACTTCGACTACAATCTTTTCCATCACCTTATTTGACAAATACCGCAGGACAGTACAGCTACAGTGCCAATTCGGCCAAAAAGTCATTACCTCTGAGCTGATGACACGTGGCATGAGAAATTCATTACCCTACTCCGACAAATAAGATATCGAACCATCGGAATCCGCCATTAATACCTTTGCTGATTTCATTTGATTGCCAAACAGCTTGTTTGTTGTTCTTCTGAAGACGTAGCGGACTACGTCGAGAGAGAACAAAAGGAGAGTTTCTAGCAGCCGAGTGAAAGCAGCAAGAAGGCCTATTATCATCGTCTAAATCTTGAAAATACGATCAGACAAAAGATTTCGGATGATAAAAGGTCAGCTATCGCCAAGCAATAGGTCAGCTTTTACAATCCAAAAGCTTAGGTTTTGCAATCCCCTTTGTATAATATTGAATTACTGAAAGTTACAAAAGCAGTGGCATCTACTTTTTAATAAGTCTTTCCAACACAGTGATTTCACGCAAAAACTTCTTTCAAGATTTTAAAACTATGCAGTTCGGGCATATTAGGCACGTGCAACCGATAGTAACGCAGTGCCAGTTCAGTGAACCGATTTCGGTCTGTGTGCGATAGTTTGAAGAGCTGCATCGTCTCATAGTCCATTCTCATCAACTGATTTACTCGGCTGGCATCCAACGGTTCAAGAAAATCGGAATGCAAAGGCGCCACTCCCACAAAGCAACCATTACGCAAATCAAAGTAACAATCTGGCTCATATTCATTCAGATTGGGATAAAAGCCGATGAAACGGCTCAAGCGCATCATGAAAACAAGATGGAAATTGGCATAGTTCGACACCGAACCGTCGAGCCATTGCAAGCTGGTGACAATGTAATTGAATAAGGATCGATTCTCCTGCTCGCCCTTTGTCACGTGAAAAAGGAACTCCGAGAGAAACAACATGACACTCGATTTAACAGGATCGATGGGAATGGACAAATAAGGCAGTGCTATCCTGACATCCTTGATATGCTGAAGATTAGCCTTCTGCCGGTAGTCGAATTCGATATCCAACACCGTCAGAGGCTGAAAAAATTGCTTCTTCACCTTTGCCTTTGATGTTTTGGGAAGGCGCACCATAAAAGACAGACGCCCCCACACATCGGTGAGAACCTCGACAATCAGCGACGAGTCGCCAAACTTGATTTGATGCAATACGATTGCACTCGATTTTGTCAGCATAATTATGGATTGGCATACAAAAGTACAAAAATATCTACTCATTTGAAAAAATAACCGCTAAAATTTGGATGATTGAAATAAATCAACTACCTTTGCACCCGCAAATCAAAAGCATGGTCCCTTCGTCTATCGGCTAGGACACAAGATTTTCATTCTTGCAAGAGGGGTTCGATTCCCCTAGGGACTACGAAACAAATAATAAGAGAACGTAAAGATGGCAAATCACAAATCATCACTTAAAAGAATCCGCCAGGACAAGGCTAAGTCACTGCACAACAAATATTATGCAAAGACAATGCGCAATGCGGTTCGTAAACTGCGCGCTATTTCAGATAAAGACGAGGCTATTAAGCTTTACCCTTCAGTGCAGAAGATGCTTGACAAACTTGCTAAGACCAATATCATTCACAAGAAAAAGGCAGCAAACCTGAAGTCAGGCCTATGTAAGCACATTGCCGCATTGGGCTAATAGGCTCTACAGTCATAGCTAATAAAGAATAATGAAGGTCGTAATCCAGATGGATTATGACCTTTTCCATTTGGAATTTGACAAGAAGGCATTATCTCCAGACACCTCATTAACCACCACAGCATATCCACCTATGAATCTTCAAGTATCTGCAATTTAACAATACGTTAAACTCGACAAGAAGATTTACAACCTTTCCAAAATCAGCACATGCCCCAATGGAGCTATTTGGGTTAATAAAAAAAGCCGTTATTTATCCTTGATTTATTTCCATAATTCAAGGATTTTTCGTATCTTTGCCTATCAATATTCTAAAGAGAAAATGGCAGATATTATAGAAAACGAGAACAATTACTCGGCCAGCAACATTCAAGTGCTCGAAGGACTTGAAGCAGTGCGCAAACGCCCAGCCATGTATATTGGCGATATAAGCGAGAAAGGTCTCCACCATCTTATCAACGAAACAGTAGATAACTCCATCGACGAAGCGATGGCAGGTTATTGCAGCCACATCGAAGTGACTATCAATGAAGACAATTCCGTTACCGTTGAGGACGACGGACGTGGTATTCCTGTTGACGAACACGAGAAACTGCACAAGAGTGCACTTGAAGTCGTCATGACAGTGCTCCATGCCGGCGGTAAGTTCGACAAGGGTTCCTACAAGGTCAGCGGAGGTTTGCACGGTGTCGGCGTAAGTTGTGTGAACGCCTTGTCGTCTCACATGATGTCTCAAGTTTACCGTGAAGGCAAAATCTACCAACAAGAATACGAACAGGGCAAGCCTCTCTATCCAGTAAAGGTTGTCGGTTCAACCGACAAAACGGGTACACGCCAACAGTTCTGGCCAGACAAGACCATCTTTACGACCACCATTTTCCAGTGGGACATTGTAGCACGGCGCATGCGTGAGCTGGCTTTCCTAAACGCCGGAATCAAAATCACACTGACAGACCTCCGCCCTGACGAAAACGGAAAGACCCGTCAGGAAGTGTTTCATGCCAAAGAAGGATTGAAGGAGTTCGTAAGATACGTTGATCGCCACCGTACCCACCTTTTTGACGATGTCATTTACCTAAAAACCGAAAAGCAAGGCATCCCCATTGAGGTTGCAATCATGTACAACACTGATTACAACGAGAACATCCACTCTTACGTAAACAACATCAACACCATAGAGGGCGGAACCCATCTCACTGGTTTCCGCGCCGCACTGACCCGTACCCTGAAGTCTTATGCCGACAACGACCCTCAAATATCCAAGCAGATAGAGAAGGCAAAGATTGAGATTACGGGCGAAGACTTCCGCGAAGGATTGACCGCAGTGATTTCAATCAAGGTCGCTGAGCCACAATTCGAGGGCCAGACCAAGACCAAATTAGGAAACAGCGAGGTTTCAGGAGCTGTCCAACAGGCCGTGGGCGAGGCGCTATCCTACTACCTTGAGGAGAACCCCAATGAGGCAAAGCTGATTTGCGACAAGGTAATACTGGCTGCCACAGCACGTATTGCAGCGCGTAAGGCCCGCGAGAGCGTACAGAGGAAGAACGTTATGACGGGCGGAGGACTTCCTGGAAAGCTGGCCGACTGCTCTAACAAAGACCCAAAGGAATGTGAAATTTTCCTCGTCGAGGGTGATTCAGCCGGTGGTTCGGCAAAGCAAGGTCGCGACCGCTACACACAGGCGATTCTCCCACTGCGCGGTAAGATTCTCAATGTTGAGAAAGTGCAGCGCCACCGTGTATTTGAGGCAGAGTCTGTGATGAACATCATCCAGTCGATTGGTGTCCGTTTCGGCGTGGAAGGCGAAGGCGATTTTGAAGCCAACACCGAGAAACTTCGCTACGACAAGATAATCATCATGACCGATGCCGATGTCGATGGCTCTCACATCGACACTCTGATTATGACTCTGTTCTACCGCTACATGCCAAAAGTCATCGAAGAAGGGCATCTGTACATCGCCACCCCACCACTCTATAAATGTACTTATAAGAAGATAAGCGAGTACTGCTACACCGAACAGCAGCGCCTTCAGTTCATCGACAAGTATGGAAACGGCGTCGAAGACGGAAAGACAATACACACACAGCGCTACAAAGGTTTGGGAGAAATGAACCCAGAGCAACTTTGGGAAACGACAATGAACCCCAAAACCCGTCTTCTCAAGCAGGTGACCATCGAGAACGCCACTGTTGCCGACGAGATTTTCTCCATGCTGATGGGAGATGACGTTGAGCCACGTCGCGAATTTATCGAAGAAAACGCTACTTATGCCAATATCGACGCATAAGCTGTCCGACTGGGCTTGACCAGCTGACAACAACATAACAATCCCCTTTCAGAAAGAAGGTCAAGAAGCAAAGATTACCGACTCACATCGTTCTGCGCTGACACCTCTTACTGAAAGGGGATTTTTCATTGTCACACCTACCCAAAAACATAGATTACCGAACTGCCAGACCTCTTTGCGAAAGGTCCTGTTTTCAATCTTTTCTATGCTCAAAGAAGATGATTGATAAAGGAACGTGTAACCGACTGATTCTGTGAACATTAGAAAAGTTAAAACAAAAGCTCACCTATGGCCTTTCAAAAGCATATCTTTTAAACGGCCATAGGTGAGCTTTTAGTTTGCCATAGCTGACCTTTTTGCAGAGCAAAGTTCAGAGTGATGAGACAAGAGACAGGAATTCAGACAAAAAGACCAATCCATATTAGTATAAAGGGAATAGTTTTATTCAAAATTCAGTAAACTTATCAAGATGTTCCCGATAAGCTAATCTTCATCCGATAACAATGTTTGTAGCGTAAATTGTCTATTTTTTCTCATAAATTGTTCGTTTTTTACAAATAAATCTGTAAATTTGCAATCGAATACATGTAAATTAACCGAATTAAACTTATGAGAGAAATTTATGTAGGAATGGTAAAAAGGGAATTTCCCTTAGGCTACAATGTTGACGATGAGTTCCTTCTGTATGACAGTTCAACAGGTATTCCCGTGCTGCAAGAGACCTCACGCTTGAAATGTCTGGTCCTCGCTCTCTGCACAGATGGCGAAATAAGCTACACAGTTGACACAGAGCAGTACGTTGCCAGTGCTGGCGACATTCTGATTGCCAACGAAGGGCAGGTTGTAGGCGACTATTGGGCCAGGCCAAACACAAAGGGCGTGATGCTGATTGTGTCTAACAATTTCTTCCAAGATATCGTGAGCGGCATCAGCGACTTGTCAACCTTGTTCCTATTTGCACGCCGGCATCCCGTCTTTCATCTTGAGCAGAAACTTGTCAAGGAGCTGATAACATACAGCGAGAGCATCAAGCACAAGATAAACGACACTTCCCATAAGTTCAGACGTGAGTTGGTAGCCACCATTCTCAAGGTTCTCATCTATGACATGTCGAATGTCATCTACAGTGTACAGCACATTCAGAAACAAGGAAAGACCAGAGCAGAAGTCATTTTCTCAGAGTTCATCAAGCTGGTGGAGAAGGATTTCCGCAAACAACGTCGCTTAGGATGGTACGCCGAGCAACTTTGCATCACGCCGAAATACCTCTCCGAAACCGTCAAGGGTGTCAGTAAACGCACCCCCAGCGACTGGATAGACTACTATGTCATGCTCGAAATACGGGTGATGCTCAAGAACAGCAAAATGAGCATTAAGCAGATTGCCGAAGAACTCAACTTTCCCAACCAGAGTTCGCTCGGAAAATACTTCAAGGAACACTACGGAACAAATCCCTCTCACTTCAGAAGGAGTTAAGAAAGGGCCATCTACAAAGTCCTCAACCGCAAGCTATCTGAGTGGCACTCGTCAGGCTGCTTGCGGTTTTCGGTTTACTATTGATGGATAACGAATGGATTTGAGCTAATCAAACAGCACAGTCGAAGCCCGCATCAGGGGATGGTTGCAGCGGATTCAATATCTGGTCGGCCACCGATTCCAACTCACAGTACCATGCTTCGCCGAACTTGCGAATGAGAGGGGCTTTCAAAAACTTATAGACTGGCAAATCCAACTCCTGACCTTTTTTAACCGCAGCCTTGCAAACATCCCAGCGATGATAGTTGATGCCAGTGAGACCATTGTCGAATTGTTTCACTCGAATCGGATAAAGCGCACACGAAAGCGGTTTCACAAATGCCGTCTTGCCAGCCCTGAACGAGCGTTCCAAGGCACAAAGGCAACAATCCTTCTCATAACAGGTAAAGACACAGTCCTTTCCGTTGACAATACTTGTCACCAAATCGCCCTCCTCGTCAGTATAAGCCACGCCCTGCTGGTCGATAACGGACTGTGACGAGGCATTCAAATCACTCCATACAACATCAAGAGCTTCCTCGATTGCCCCTATTTCATCAAGAGTGACAGGCGCACCAGCATCACCCTCAACGCAACAGATACCCTTACAGGCATCCAGATCACAACAAAATTTCTCCGTAAATATGTCTGGTGAGACAAGTACGTCGCCTATCTGCAAGATAGGCATCATCGATGTTCTACTCATTAGCGTAACTTACACGTAAAAACAGAGAGGAAAGCTGTCTGCTTTTTAAACGGTGCAAAGTTACAATAAAGAGGGAAAAAATTGCAAAAGTTATCTGATTTTTTATCAATCAGTATAGAAAAATAATTCGTTCGCCCTACCATTTAATGGGCATAAGTCCATTTTCTTCCAAATAAGCATTGCAACGGGAGAACTGATGCTGACCAAACCAACCGCCACGGTTAGCCGACAGGGGCGAGGGATGTACCGATTCCAATATACAATGCCGAGTGCTGTCAATCAGATACTTCTTGGAACGGGCAAAGCCTCCCCAGAGCATGAACACAAGATGATCACGATTCGCACTGAGAGCCTTGATGGCAGCATCGGTGAAAGTTGCCCATCCCAACCGTTGATGGCTATTGGCCATGTGCGCCCGGACAGTAAGCGTGGCATTGAGCAAGAGTATTCCCTGTTCAGCCCATCGTGTAAGGTCGCCCGACTTCTGAACTGTCACACCAAGATCCTGTTCAATCTCCTTGTAGATATTGATGAGCGACGGTGGCATGGCTATCCCCTCAGGCACGGAAAAGCTCAATCCCATGGCCTGACCTGGCTCATGATAAGGGTCTTGACCAAGAATCACTACCTTAACCCTGTCGAACGGACAGAGATTGAAGGCATTGAATATCAATTTTCCTGGCGGATAGCACGTCGTTTGCCGATATTCTGCACGCACACTGTCAGTCAATTGGTGGAAATAAGGTTTCCCAAATTCAGCCCGAAGTTGCTGTTTCCACGATTCTTCGATTGCAACCATCATCAGTCAGTTGGTAAAAAAGACAGCCCCATCAGAGTTTTGTAACTGACAGGGCTGTTCTGTTAGTGAATTATTTATCCTCTATCAGGCATTCGCCCGTCATTGCTTCCGGTTGTTCCAATCCCATAATGTGCAGGATTGAGGGAGCCACGTCGGCCAGACGGCCAGGCTTCACGCGTGCAGAGTTGTTGTCTGTCACATAGATGAATGGCACTGGGTTCAGCGAATGGGCAGTATTTGGGGTTCCATCCTCATTAAGCGCATTATCGGCATTGCCGTGATCGGCTATGATAATTGCCTCATAATCGTTCGACTTAGCAGCCTCTATAACTTCCCTCACACAATTATCAACGGCATAAACGGCCTTTGCTATCGCATTCATCACACCAGTGTGGCCCACCATGTCACCATTGGCAAAATTGACAACGATGAAGTCATACTTGTTTGTATTGATAGCCTCCACCAGTTTGTCCTTTACTTCGTAGGCACTCATCTCTGGTTTGAGGTCGTAGGTAGCCACTTTTGGCGAGGCCACAAGGATACGGTCCTCCCCTTCGTAAGGTTCCTCACGGCCACCGTTGAAGAAGAATGTCACATGGGCGTACTTTTCTGTCTCGGCAGTGTGAAGTTGCTTCTTGCCCAGCGAGCTGAGGTATTCGCCCAGCGTATTGGTCACGTTCTCCTTGGGGAACAAAATATGCACGTTCTTGAAGTTGGCATCGTATGGAGTCATGCAATAATACTGCAAATCCTTGATGGTGCTCATGCCTTCCTCTGGCATATCCTGTTGCGAAAGAACAGTTGTTAATTCTTTAGCACGGTCGTTTCGGAAGTTGAAGAAGATGACCACGTCACCCTCCTTGATGGTTCCGTCAACTGTAGAGTTGTTGATGGGCAGGATAAACTCATCGGTGACATCGCTGGCATAGCTTTCTTCCACGGCTTTCACCATGTCGTCAGCCTGTTTTCCCTTGCCTTCTACGAGCAGGTCGTAAGCCTCTTTCACTCGATTCCAACGCTTGTCGCGGTCCATGGCATAGAACCTGCCGATGATGGAAGCGATATGAGCTCCGTTGGCATCGCAAACTTTCTGTATATCCTTCACAAAGCCAGCCCCGCTCTTCGGATCGGTGTCGCGACCGTCCATGAAACAATGCACGTAAACGTCGTTCAAGCCGTACTCCTTGCCTATTTCTATGAGTTTGAAGAGATGATCGAGAGACGAGTGTACACCGCCGGTAGAAGTCAGCCCCATCAAGTGAAGCTTCTTGCCCGTCTTTTGGGCATAGCTGTAGGCATTGATGATTTCGGGATTCTTGAGAATATCGCCGTTCTGACATGCCTTATTGATTTTTACGAGATCCTGATAAACAATGCGTCCGGCACCGATATTGAGATGCCCCACTTCGGAGTTACCCATCTGTCCGTCGGGCAAGCCGACGTTTTCGCCTGACGCTTGCAGGCAAGAATGTGACGAAACTGCATTCAGATAGTCGAGGTAAGGGGTCGGTGTGTTAAAGATGACGTCGCCCTTGCCATGTTTTCCGAGTCCCCATCCATCGAGGATCATCAGAAGTGCTTTTTTTGCCATAATTACTTTATTCCTTTCTTAATACCTATTTTAGGTTACAAAGATACTGAAAAAGAGCCAACTGACAAAGAAAAAGCCGAAGGAAAAAGATGACTGCTGAGGACTGGTTGTCGCAAAGGGCATGAATCGCTGTCAATGGCTCGGCCACGACTGGCTGACGACCAGCAATGCCGGCTGGTCTGACAACCTTCGCACTACCCTTTCGCAAATGTCACGATTGCTGACAGGCACCCGTTTTTTTAAGATTATTCTACCATTCATTGTAAAAAGCTAAGCTTCGGAGTTGTCGAAGGTCACCTATCGTCTTGTCATAGCTGACCTTTTGAAGTGCGAAAGGTGACCTTTTACAATGCAGGTGATAATGATATGATTATCAATAGGTTAGAAACAGAACATAAAAACGCGAATTGTCATTTTTTTCACCATAACTGAAAACGAACAACAATAGGAAACCAGCAGCGCACAGGCTTACCTCCTTGTCGGCCAGGGATGAAGCGTGGGAATTGGCGCACCAACTTCAGGACCTCCACCTCATAAGGAGCATCGGTGCGCCGGAGCAACGTTGGACAGGTCAGACTTCCATCGGGTTCTACCACCACTTTCACCACAATGCGCCAAACGGCATCGCATTCAATGGCATGGGTGGGCCACTGCAGATGTTCGATGATGAATTTGTCCATCGCCAGCCTCCCTCCAGGAAACCGAGGCATCTCATCGCATAGGGTGAATATCGGCTCCGAGTGGGTGGAAGTCGATCCACTGAACGGCACCGTCACAGCGCCATTCACATTGACGCCCAAATAACGCTGGCCGTTGATTTGACTCTCCTGCCACGGATAAACCGCAATCAAGGCATTGGAAATAAGCGATTTGACACTGTCCTCTTCGGCTTTGGACAGCGTATCGGAGCCAAAACGGAGGATAGACACACGGCACGAGTCGGCAAACTGGCGACAGCTGCTCGGAACTAACTGTATTTTGGTGACAATACGCTTGCCCTTTAAATTGGGGAACATGGCCAAAGGCAAGAAACGCCCTATCGAATCAGAATTCAAAACCTGACGGAGTGTGTAGCCGGGGTATATCTTATTGTGGTAGGGCTTTCGTCCAACCACCTTCCCACGCTCGACCGTGAGCACTACTTCGTTCTCATAATTACGCTCGAAGCCATAGTGTATATAACGGAGTAATTTGCCATCAGCTATCCGCAAATCGTCGGTGACCCACGAAGCCACCACCCTTCCATTGTGCAGATATCGTCTGAAAATTCTGTTGAACGACTTTTTGCCCATCCGCCTATGGCTTCCTTCCACCTGATAAACCACACTGTCGAGCAAAAGGCGGTCGTTTTCGATTGACCAATATCCCGTAAATCCATCCCAATTAGCTGTTGACCAGCCATAATCTTTAGGCAAACGGTGGCGCACTTTCGCCCTCAAGATGGCATCAAAGGAAATGGGACGAGCCAAGAGTTGCCACGTTTTGCCTTCGTAACGGACGACATCGGCCGACTGTCCGGTTGCAAATAAGAAGGGCGTTTGCAAGAAAAGCACACACAGTAACAAAAATCTGTATCGCATAATTGTTTGGTTATTGAGGGTTATTTTTTATCTTCTATCAAGCTGAACAGTATCGCTTACATTGGCCAAGACACGAATCCACACTCTTGCCAGCGACAGACTGGCATGCTTGGACTGATGTGCCAACAAAGTTACGATAATTATGTTAAATATACTCATTGCCTCACGCTTTTGATTGTTTGGTTGAAGCATCACGTTTTTTAAACTAAAAGTCGTGCCAAGGCTTAAATGCAGTCACCTCGCCACGACTTTATGAAATGCAGATGACAATTATTGGAACTTTTGTCAATGCAAAGATAATTCTCAAGAAACAATTATGCAACACCGCCAATGGCACTGACACAAAAGCGAATCGTACACTACTGTCTATCAACCACTTGTCTATTTCTCAATCTGATTTCTGACACAAGTTATATTTGGCTGTTTGACAGATAATTAATATCTTTGCCCTTGAGATGAAAAAAATAACAGGAATAGTAATTGTGGCTTTTGCATTGGCAGCCTGCAAGCCGTCGAATGCCCCGAAATATCCGGCTGGAGCTGATGGCATCACCCGGATGCGGCTCGACAGCGCACGATATTTCATGGACCGACACAACACCCGACGGGCGATGATTCAGCTGAAAGCCGCCGAGAAACATCTGCCAGAGGTGAATGAGGATTCTCTGAAATTCGTCACTTACTTAAGTATTGCCCAAATCAACGCACAAAACGGCGCCTACAAGATGGCCCTCACATACTACTTGGGTGCTGAAAAGCATGTCAACGACGTGAAAAGGAGTCACAGACTGGCCGACGTGTTTCTGGGAAAGGCGGCGGTGTACAACCAAATGGGAATGAGCGACACGGCAAGTCTGTGGGTAAAGAAGGCCGAAAAGTTCAGACCACGTATCAGAAAAGACCAGGAAAGATATATAGAAACACTGAAGAAACGCATACAAAACAAGCAAATTTTGGCGGTTTCATCGGACAAAGACGTCGAAATAGTGCAGATTCAGAACCGGTACGAAACAACGCTCGCACAGCGTGACGCACTCGAACAACGATTGTACTTTTCGTATGCAATCATCGCTCTGCTGCTCTTGACGGCAGGAATCATTGTCTGGTTCAGGTATCGTATGAGACAACAACTCGGCAGATTCAGACTTCGGCTGAGGGAAATAGAGCAGAACATACAGGGAGTACTACTGCAAAAGAATGCCACCATTGAGGAAATGAAAGCCAGAATAGACGATGGAATGGCGGAAATTGAGCATTTGAAGGGCAATATACACGGCAATGCCGAAAATATGAAAACACCCGAATCCATCGAACAAATCAAGTTGGGAATAGACACGCTATACACCATCTCGAAAGGTGGCAACCTTTCGCAGATGGGAAAGAAGGAGCAACAGGCTCTGATGGCGGTAATGGGAAACATAGACTACGACTTGGCTTGCATGTTGAACCATCCCCGATATGCGCTTACACCGAAAGAGACTTTCTATTGTATCATGGAGTACAACGGGAAAACAGAAGAGCAGAAAGCCGAAGCCTTCTGCTGTAGCAACCAAGCCATACGCTCCATCAAGAGTAGGCTCAGCAAAAAGATGGATATAGGGATGCTTAGATTCAATACAAATCATTAAGTCAAAATCGGTTATTGGCGCCTTTGTTGATTATATTTGATTACTGCGCAGTCTTTTTTACCGTCTTTCATGAGGAGGTATCGAGATAAGGCAAGAGAGAACAGCAAGAAAGCTGCTGACAAAGCAAATCAAATCAGTCAAGAAACAACATTGTCATCATTTCATTGTGAGACTGTGCCCGAACGACCTATGAGGATAAAATATAGGAATCTAATGCCAATCAGCCCTGTAAGAACTACAACAAAGCATAGATAAGATAAAGCCAATGAGCTGTCAAGGCCGCTGCCAGTCCGCCAATGGTATGGGAAAGGATGGCCTTCGATGTCAGTTCGCGATACCCTATCGTGTCGAGCATGGCCGTATGGGTGCTGAGGAATCCACTCCAACACATGCCAATACCTGTGAACACGGCAATGGCATTACCATCAATCCAGCCCTGTGCCACAAAATTGGGAACTAAACTCAATGCGGCACCTACAGCTCCAAGAGCGGTAATGGGGAAAGCGACCTGATGTGGGTCAGAGAATCCAAACAGTGGCTCAAGCAACCAATTGAGCTTGTTGGCTACCTCTGGTAAAATGGCAATTCCCTCATAGGCCTTTCCCGTGAAACTACCATCGGCACTCGGCCCGAAAGTAAGAATCATCACGAGCGTGGAGATTATCAGCACTCCGGGAATGATAGATACTCCTACTTCCACTCCTGACTTTCCGCCATCGAGCAACGAGTTGAGAGTGCGGAGAAATATTGACTTTTCCTCCTCATGTTCGACACGCTGTACCTGTTTGGCGAAATGTTCAGAGGCAAGCGCATCCTCGGTTCTGTACTGTGGGTACGACTTGAGAACAAAATACTGCATACATCTTGTTGACACAATGCACCCTATGCACGCACCGAAGAAACCCAACAGAGGCTCAAAAAAATAGCCATGCCCAAGCATGAACACAATAACGATGAGCCCCATACCAAAGGCTGTTCCGAAATTGGTGAGCGAAATATACTGAAACTTTTTAAAATAACCACTGAAATGCTTATCCTGCGCAAGGGTGATGATGGCAGGATTGTCGGAAAGGAATGTCAGGACCGCTCCTAACGATGCCACACCAGGCAGTCGGAACAAAGGACGCATAAGCGGACGGAGTAATTTCTCTATCAAATCCACTACCCCAAACTCAACAAAGAGTTTGCCCAGCGCTCCCGTGAGCACACAGATGGCCATCAGATAAAAACATGTGTTGAGCAACAGATCGTGAGCCGTGTGCATAATGGTGTTCAACATTGGGGCAACGCCCATCACCCAGCCGATTCCACCGAAAAGGGCTATGATAATCAACAAACACAACACACCATTGGGAAGGATTCCCTTGCTGGTTTTAGACTTCTCGCCTTGCTTGAAATTCTCTTTCGAGTTTGAGTTTTCCATAAGTAGTTTTTAAATCGGCGATAAAATTAATAGATTTTTTATTAATACGCAATTTTTTTCAAAACATTTTTGCTATATCATAATCATGTGAAGCCGTAACAATAGCTAAGTTTGCAAGAATCAAACCAAGAGTAGCAGAAATATAACCAAAAGGCTGTTTATGGCGTACGAAAATTAGAGAAAGACTGATAAAGTTATTATTGATAAATATTTGCTCATTTGAGGACAATACCTTATATTTGCAAGGTAGAACATAAAATAGGTGTTCAAAATTGATTGCCAACGTGTTTACATTTGTTATCCTGTTGCTTGCCGTCGAAAATGGAAACAAAACAGGATAAGCGACAGATGAAAGACTGTAAAACGACATGAAAAACCAATGAAGAGAGTGGCTAAATCAAAGCCGAAACAAAAGAAACGGGTAGATACTTTCTAATTCTGAAGACCTACGTAACAATTTCTTCACTTAATTGACAAATGCATATGAAAAAGAAAATTACTACAAACAGAATTTTGTCGTGTCTCTCTATGGTAGCATTACTGCTGCTGCCAATGAGCATGAAGGCGCAAACAGGGTATGAACTTTATGTCGGGGGTACCCAAGTGACGACTGATAACGCAGCCAATATCACTGGAGCATGGCTGAAAAGCGGAAGCGTGGCTTTCGATGCCTCCTCAATGACACTCACCCTCACCAACGTTTCCATCGAGGCAGAGAATGATATCAACGGAATCAGAAGCGGAATCAACGGACTGACAATCAAATTCATGGGGAACAACCTTATCAAAACCTACTATGCCTCTGGCATCTACAACGACATGAATGGAGGGATGACAATCACAGGCGACTCCGTAAAGGTCGAAACTTCCCAACAGAGTGCGATATTCACAGGTTACGACAGTCAGCTAACCATCAGTAAATGCACGGTTGACGCCAAGGGACTTTGGGGGCTGACAGGTGTTGTGGGTAACAAGAATGAGAAAATTGCTATCGAGCATGCCACGGTTTATGCATACGGTAACTACGGTTCTATATCATCGCTCAGTGCTTTCACACTTACGGGTTGCCAAATTAAAAACCCGTTGAATGCTGAATTTAATAGTGACTATCACGCTGTCTGCTACAATGGTGACATCGTTATGAAGAGATATGTTACCATCAAGCCTGACAAGTCAGCTGGTATCGAGGCTACTAAGGCAAAAGACGACATCGTGATCGAGGCCATCTACAACACATCGGGCAGACGGATTGACCAAATGCAGCGCGGAATCAACATCGTGCGCACGAAGAAGGGAAGCACAAGAAAGATAATGGTGAAATAAAAAGACCCATTATCCCTAACTATTGCTGTCCGGTAAAAATAAACTGAAACCTCTGTGTCTCTTTATCCATCGGTATTGCAGCCGTTTTACTCACCTATCGGCTTGGTTTTCAGTTTCAAATTGTAAGCATTATAAAATGCGCTTATTTTGGTAAGAAAAGTCCTATAATAACAGATAATTCTAACAAATAATAAGTTTGAGTCTATTTTATCTAACACGGGTAGACCCAAAAAGTTTTACCGGACAGCAATAATCCCTAACGAAACCACTTGATAGAAAAGACATGAGGCCGACTATCACTAGCCGGCCTCTACATTCGAGAGAGAAAATACATGGATAAAAAATATTTTTACACATGCGTTTTCATCGTAGGTTCTCAAAGGTTTGTCCTAAATCTTATTCATGATGTCATCATACCGCTTGTTCTTACTTCACGAATTTCTTTCCATTAACGATATAAACGCCATGAGGAAGTTTCGTGATGTCTGTGCCCATAAAGACACCATTCAATGAATAGATGCGATTATTGTAAGATTGGCGACCTACATTCGCATCGTTAATTGCCTTAATTCCGTCATCAACTTTTTTGGCAATTTTCACTTCATCAAGGAAAAGATAAGATGAAGAAGACTTGAACTTAATCTTAAATTTCCCCGAAGCCTTTACCTTTGCTTTACACTCGTTGAACTTATTTGCAGCAATATTGAATGATGTTGGATTGACAGAAGCATTGCCCAATATTTCTATCGAAAGCGTTGCATCCTGGTTGCCAAAAGGACCACTAACAAATGAAAAATCATAATCGCCGGACAAGTCTATTTCAGGACTTGTAACTTCGGATGCAAACAAGCCACACTGAGAGGCTCCACCAGTCTTGGTACTTGACCAACCTTCAACATCAGGATGGAAATGTGCCGTTGTTCCCATCTGATTTATCAAACCATTCCAAGCACCATCGTTACCACCCTTTCCGGAGCATTTGTTAAAAGACTCGTAGAATGCCACATTGTTACCTACCGATCCGGACTCGTACAAACCAAACGAGAAAGATACTGTCTGATCATCGTTCTGGGTGATATTTTGTATCAACACATTCATTTTATGCGTACCATCGGAATTTGGATTGTAGAGATCCTGACCGGGATAATTAGTATTATTCGTTAAACTATTTGCAGAGCCCTGAGGAAAAGCCATTGTCCGATAGTCAGATATACTGCCACCAGCCGGAATGGGTACCAAACGTTGGTGATCATTATTCTTGGTTCCTGAGTTGGTCCAATATGGGCCTGTGGTATTGGGCTTGTTATTTGCCCAAATATAAGCATCAAAATCCATGTGCCAAATGAGTAGTCCACGCCCGGGCAGACCGGAATCCCATTTAATTGGTTGGCGGTTCTCCAATAAGAAGAACTCTAAATCGTGTGCCTTGTTTAACACCACATAAGCTTCCCCTTTTTGTGACAAAGGCTTTAAGTTCTCTATCTTCTGCGTAGCTGACAACTCTATTGGTTCTAACCAACCAGCAGTGATCTTTTCATAACTTGAATAACCAGCAGGGCAGAATCCGTTCTTATTATGATTTCCATTATCCATCAAATCCCAACCTCCTGCACCAGGATTTCTACCATTATCTTCGTAATCTATATCATATAAGTCGGGGAAACCTAAACAATGAGAGAATTCATGACAAATTGTTCCTATACCTGCCAAGGTTGTTTCGGTCAACATCTCGTTGGAACAAGCATAGACAGCAACTTCTTTACCATCAAAATGCAAGGTCATGTCATTTGAACCTTGACGTTTAAGGGTACTTTTGTGAGGCCAAACCGTATCAGGATCTCCACCACTGGCTTCGCCACGACCTGCATAAATAACAAAAACCTGTTCTACTTTGCCATCACCATCCCAATCATAATCAGCCCAATGCAACTTGCCTGGAAACGACTCATTTGCCTTTTGACAAGCTAACTGAATCATTAGAGCAGGGTTGGCATCATGTCCATTTGCATCATTACCACCGTAAGTAGCATAAGAACCTAAGGTAACCGGACCTACAACATCATATTCCAAGTTAAATTTACCGTCACTTTGATCATGGAAATAATCATGAACGCTACCATACGATCCACCATCGCTAAAACCAGGCTCGTTTGCCATGCGATTATAATACTCCTGAGGATTAGATAATGAGAATGATTTATCGGAGAACTGAGCCAATATAATCAAGCCTTTCTTTTTACCCTCAAATCTACCGGCTTTACGTGCAGACTTAAGAGAGCGGGCACGACGATAGGTGGCTTCATCGAAAGCAGATACTCTTGTACCTGCAAGAGACAAACTACGTCTTGCATTGGCAATCAGTAGGTCCATGTCTGCCTTTTCAGCAATGTTGTTGGAATTCAAAACATATTTTGTTCCGTCTTCAGACTGCCAATAATGCATGTGCTCATCGCCTTTCAGCTCAACCTTTATGAGCTTTCCGTTCTGAAGTTTCACTGTACGCCAAAGCCCAGGCCATGCGGGTTCGGCAAAAGAAGATACAGAAAATAACAGGGCGAACAAAAAAGAATATAAATATTTCATAAAACGTTAGTTTAGCAATGTTTATAATCTAAATTAGGGAGAACAAGCAAATGTTCTCCCTAAATCTTAGAAAGATAAAATTATTTCTTACCGACAACCCTTGTCAGAGACTCGAACTTATATAAAGCCCATGCACCGGGATCGTTAGCTGAAATTTCACCTCCGTAGAGATAAATCACTTGACTTCCATCCAATGTAATCGTATTGGGTAGTTTATTATCAGAAGTGAGCTTCCAATCGTCGGTGAAGTCATTCTGACATAAGAACACCCAAGAATATTTGTTGTTGAAATTAGAAACCTCTTTACCTTGAACAAGAGACAACGTTCCGGTTTTCTTACTCTTATCAAAGGTGTAAGCATATTTCCAAGTGAAGTTCAAATCAGCACCAAGATTTAAGAAAGCCGGAGCAGAAACTGTCAAGTACTTATTATATTCTGGATCAGATTCATCAGCCGGTCCGGAAATAGTAACTTCTCTTTCAAATGGTACATATTCCCCTTTTGGTGTATTAGCTGTCTGTTCCATTCCCTTGAGTATCCATTTACCAAAGAACTTCTCATAGAAGGAAGCATCATTGTCTCGAATAATTACATGAAGGATTTTGGTAGAAAGAGTGCCACCTTGAATTGAGGTGATGGTCATGTCAAATTCACGATCGTCATTGATAACTTCGTCATCTAACAATTCCAACTCAATATTTAGTTTTGCCTGTGCTGTTGTATCATTGGCAGCCAACATAGTCAGGGTCTTGTCAACTATTCGATAATGCTCGCCTTCTTTAGCCGGATTCTGTTTGGATTCAGCTGTTGCTATTTCCACAGAAACACGACCATTGATTCTTCCCGTAATTGCTATAGGCACTTTTACTGTACCCATATTCTCTTTTACAATCAGTTCGGACTTCTCAAAACCGACTGTAACATCAGATGTGTTAACTGATTCTTCGTCATCTGAGCAGGCTGCAAAACAGCCTACCAGAGCGATTAATAAAAATAATTTCAGATATTTCATATTTTATTACTCTATTTGGAATAAAAACTTTATTTAATAGCCAGGATTCTGCTGACTTCTTAACTGTGGATTAGCATCCAACTCTGCTTTCGGGATAGGCCATGTATAGCGATAATCATCAATTGCGTAAGTAACTGACTTCGTATTATTAACTACGACACCATCCAACTTAGAATTTTCCTCGTGTGAAGCATAACGCTTAAATCCTCTGTGCAAGCGTTTCAAATCGTAGAATCTAAAGCCCTCACCAAATAATTCTTTTGCACGCTCCTCATAAATATAATTGAGCAATGTTTCTCCAACACTTGATGTCAAGTCGTAATTTTTGATTCTTGAATAACGAATTGAATTCAGATAATGGTTGGCTTCTGCTTCGTTACCTGTTTTGGCGGCAGCTTCTGCTGCAATCAAGAATATTTCACCTAAACGGAAAGGCTTAGACATATTCACATAATTATTTTTTGTTGTTGTCCATAGGTTCTTGTTACCCGGATACTTATTTAAGACAAATGCATCGTATTTAGCACCTTCAATATCCAATTTCCATTGGTCGAAATAAGCGTCGAATCGAACGTCGCCTTCTCCATAACGAGTCAAAACCTCATAAGTTGGAATGTAATCCGCACTAGATTTATTATCACCACTGATATATGGAACAGCAGTTGATGATCCTAATTCATCTTTGCTTCTGAATGGACGGAATATTATCTCCGTAGAGTTATCTTCAGTCCAAAGCGATTTCACATTTTCCGGTTTTGTCAACTTATATTTCCCAGAAGAAATAATCTCTTTAGATTTAGCTAAAGCCGTTGGATAATCACCTTTGTAAAGAGCAACACGAGCCTGAAGAGCTGCTACTGCGTAGCTGGAGAGTTCTACTGCCATCGGTTTAACCTGATCGGCGTTCACCTGTTCATAGGCTTTAAGACCATCGTAAGCGATCTTCAAATCTTCTTCTATCAATTTATAGGTTTCATCCATTGAGCTACGAGCCGGATAAGATGCAACATCACCCGTGGGGTTGAACTTTGTCACAATAGGTAAACCTAACGCTTTGCTATTCTCTGCATAAGGCTGACAGAAGTGCTCTGCAAGGAAGAAATAGCAATATGCACGAAGGAAATGAGCCTCTGAGTCGTACTTTTTCAAAGTAACCTTATCAGCTTCTGTAAGTCCTTCAATTTTAGAAACATCTTCTACCTTTTGCATAATGTAGTTAGCATTTCCTATTTCTGAATAGGATGACGCGAAGAAGCCTTCAATATCGTCGTTTGAAGCCAAAATCTGTCCGGCAGAAACTTGTCCGTTTCTATTTCCATTGCTAATCAAGCCATGGAACTCATCCATCTGAAGATCCTGATAATAAATCCAGCCTCCACTTGTCAAACCTCTCAAAGCCGTGTAGATACCTAATCGCAATCGACCGATATCCTGCATACTCTGAATAGCAGTCTTTTCATTCAAAGCGCCGTAGGGCTCCTTGTCCATTGAGCAGGATGTAAACATACCTGCACAAAGGAGCATTATAGAAAATAATATTTTTTTCTTCATTGTTGTAATCTTCATTTTAATTTATTAGAAAGTAGCTTCTACACCCAATACAAACTGACGTGTATTCGGGTAGTTAAATCTCACAAGGTTGATATCAGGTTCTGGATCATATCCAGAGAACTGAGTAATCGTAAAGAGGTTACGAGCTATACCAAAGATCTTAGCTGATTTCAAGATACGAGTTCCGTTAATCCACTTCTGTGGCAATACGTATTGGATTGTCAGATTCTTCAAACGAAGGAAGGAAGCGTTTTCCAACAGACGTGTATCAAATTCAGATCCGTAACCCGTTGCAGGGATATCGGTAATCTGTCCAGGTTTCGTCCATACGTTCAACATATCGGTAGATTGGTTCCAACGATTGGCAAAGCGTACATTCTTAATAAAGAAGTTATCGTTATTAATCATATACTTATCAGCCTGCCAAGCAAAATCTGCTGAAATTGAAAGGTTTTTGTATTGGAAAGAAGTTCCAAAACCTCCACTCCAAGGAGCATAACGCTGTTTTCCGGTGAATACGGCATCTTCAACTTCATTAAACTCTTTCGTTAAATTGCCGTTTGCGTCAAGCCACATCGGATGACCGTCAGCTGGATCTACGCCTGCATTTCTAACATAGAAGAACTCACCATAAGGCTTACCAACTTGAAGTTTTACACCTGTTCCATTGATTACATAAGAATCACGACCGGCAAAAAGTTCAGTAATCTCATTCTTATTGTAGTTCACATTAGCTTTGAATGTCCAAAGAATATCCTTAGTCTTCATGAGGTCAAGGGTGAAGTCAAAATCAAATCCGGTATTTTTCATTGAACCGATATTACCGGGTCCATCACCAAATCCTGTTGTATAAGAATAAGGAATGCTCATCAGCATGTCGGAAGTCTTCTTATGATAGACATCGAAGCCCAAAGAAAGGCGATTGAATACTCTTGCAGAGAAGCCACCATTAAGTTCGGCAACTTTTTCCCATGTCAGAGCATAGTTGCTTGGAGTTGAAATACCTAAAGAGGACTGACCGTTATACAATGCTCCTGTTCCCAAAAGACCGAAGTAATCGTAACTTCCGGCTCCGGAAGCATTACCCGTAGTACCATAACTGATACGGAGTTCCAATGCGTCGAGCCAGCTTACTTTATTCAAGAAACTTTCTTTCTTGGCATTCCACATTGCACCTAAAGAGTAGAAATTACCCCAGCGTGTATCGGGAGCGAAGCGAGAGCTACCATCAGCACGGTAAGAGAAATTAAGATAATATTTCTCTGCATAATTGTAATCAAGAGTTCCAAACAAAGAGTTGAAAACTTCCTCAGCACGAGAATCTTTAAGATTACTTGGTTTAACACTCGTTGCATCGGTGAGGCGGAGCTGGCGTGGGTCTGTTTGACCTTTCGTGAAAACTCCAAAGCCTTTGCTCTTTGACAAGATAGTTTCTTCACCAAGCAAAACAGTAAGTCCGTGCAAGCCGAAGTTGTGTTTGTATTCTGCCGTATGAGACAAAGTAAATGAATAGTAACGAGAGAAGCTTTCCTGTGAAGAACCTTCCTGCTTATCGACCGGACTTCCCATCGGTGTTGTGAAAGCATCGTAAGGTTGCCATTGGTTAGACAATGTATAGTCGTAAGCATCCAAAGCCTGTTGTGCACGCAAGGTTAAGCCCTTAATAGGAGTGAGTTGTTCGTAGATATTGAAGTTAGCAGTTACGCGCATACGCTTAGTGCTACGATATCTGTTTACGAAGTCGGGAGTCCAGTTGTCGCCATATTTCAAGACATCGGCAGGTCCGTCCCATACCAAATTGCCCTCGGCGTCGAAATGATAATAGTTTGGCACATCAAAAGGAAATGCCTGACGTGAGAACACCATTGGGTTTGTACCATAAATATCTTTTGCACCGGCTTCGGCATTAGACTCCCAATGGTTAATACCAAAGTTTGACTGGAAGCCTACCTTGAACCAATCATTCAATCGAGCATCAATGTTTGCTCTTAATGACTCACGGCGCATGCCTGATTGAGCGACAATACCATCTTGACTATGATGATTGAATGACAAGTAATAAGAGAAAGTCTTACCACCACCGGTCATTGTAGCATCCAAAGTATATGTAGGTGCGCTGTTGTTAAAAATTTGGTCGCGCCAATTGGTGTTGAATCCATATTTATTTACCAAGTTCTTAATTTCATCAGAAACCGGCTGTCCTATCTTGTCGCGGAACTCAACGTATTGCTGAGAATTCATCATCTCAATCTTATCGGCAATCGGGCTTGAAATACCGTATTGTGCGCGAAGCGTCAAGTTAGCTTTTTCGTCATACTTTCCTCTGCGGCTGGTAATCACGATAACGCCATTAGCAGCACGCGAACCGTAAATAGCAGTTGAAGAAGCATCTTTCAAGACTGTGATATTTGCAATATCCGAAGGGTTCAATGTATTGAACATTGATGAAGAAATAGGTGCACCGTCAAGAATGAACAACGGAGTGTTACTTGAATTGATTGAGTTCACACCACGAAGACGAATCGTTGCAGATGCAGAAGGTTCTCCAGTAGCCGACAAGACAGAAAGTCCTGAAACTTGTCCGGACAAAGCATCGGTAAAGTTAGGTGTAACGGATTTTTGAAGTTTTTCATTACTTACCGTTGCTACCGCACCAACGACTGAACCCAACTTCTTGGCAGAACCATAACCCGTAACCACTACTTCTTCAATCGTTGTATGATCTGGGTCAAGAACAATTTTCATGTGTGCGGAAGCATTCAGTGTCTTAGGTTTCATACCGATGTAAGATACGGTAATCTTAGAACCTGCAGGGGCTGACAGAGTGAACTTACCGTCCATGTCTGTTGCTGTTCCGTTTTTCGTTCCATCTACCATAACAGATGCACCGATTATCGGTAAGCCGTCCTCGGAAGAAACTACAGTACCGCTAATCTGTGTTTGAGCCATTGCCATTCCTAAGCTCAGGAATAAGCAGGCGAGAAACATTGTTAGTCTTTTTTCCATAAAATCTCTCTCTTTTTAAAATTAATTATATATTTGTCCTTAATTTTTTTACTTAATAAAGGTAGGTTTAATGCTATTTCTCATAGTCTTATCAAAGGTTGAAAGATGCTTTCATACTTTAACATAAATGCAAAGATAATGTATCAATATTAACAAAACAAATAAAATTAATGAAACAGCCTGTATTTTCACACACATTAACAAAACGAGGTTCATTATCGATTGGCTGCATTGACATGACATCATTATTAAGTATTCCATTTTCAGCTCCCTACGACTTTTCTTTGATACCTCTGAAATTGAGCTAAAAAACGATACTGGGTTGCAGCTTTGCAATCCATGTTGACGACTTACATATACAATGAAAAGCAAGATGTCACGATCTGACTGAAAGGCATTGTTTTTCTTAGGTGTACTTACACCTTATTATATATGGTGTGGATGTTGGTCGTCCCCAACATGATGACTGATGTCTGGAATGATATTTTTTGTCAAAAAAAACACCGAGATTTTAACATTTGAGACTTGGCAGTTCCAGCAACAAAACGTCAATAATGGGGCATGGGAATACGGGGTAGGGGCTCTTTTCTGCCCCCAAAAAGAGATTTCCGTTGCAATAGGTGAGCTTTCGCAATGCGATGTCTGACCTTTCACCGCACCAATGGGCAGTTATGGCATGACCGAAGGTGAGCTTTTACGAGCGAAAAGGCGGTCGGATATCTATTTTTGGCTGAGCACAAAACCAGCATCTTATCCGCAACAGTATGTTTATCAATCATTTAGCAAGTTGTCTAAAATTCAGCCAAATGAAACCGGCCATAGTTTATTTTACAAATATCGCCAAGATTTTGTGACTGTTGTAAAGATTTTTCGTCATCATAGCGGTCGTGCGAAAGCCGCCGATGTCGTAGCATCGGCCATCCATCGGCTTCACTCTCCAGCCGAATCGGGCCTCATGTGCTGCGTCATCAGTTCCAGTTGCTGATGGATGTACTGTCTGAACGAATCGCCCTCGACGATTTCAATATCGGTGAAAAGTCCGAGAACAAAACGTCCCAGTCCGCGATTGTCGCAAATCTCTATATCGAGTTCCCAATGGGTGTCGTCGGCCACTACTATATTCTTTGCCCCCTGTGGGTACTCCTCAATGAAAAGATTGTGTGCCAACTGCCCCATCAGCAGTCTGACCCTGTAGCGTTCCTCGCCACTGAACATGAATATGTCGGTGAATATCTGCCTATGCTTGTCCTCATGAATCCAAGGGGTGTCCAAAACTTCGATGCGGTCCATGCGATTGATGCGGTAGGTCTTGTTCATACCCGACTCAATTTCATGACACCGCACGTCCTGATGGTTGTTCATCAGGTAAAAGGGTTCCACGATTCGATCTCTCACGGTCTGACTGTGAGGGCTCGAATAGCCGATGAAGCGCACCATTCGTTTGGTTGCGATGGCCCAGCTGATGGTTTTTACTATATTATTAAGGTGTCGCCGCGACGGACTATCCATTTGAAGCGAGAAATTGTAGGCATGGTCTATCTTGTTTCGAAGCTGGTTGACTGTCTCATTTGTGTTTCCTGCCATGAGCAACAGACTGTAGATGGTGCGCATCTCCGTATCGGAGAACTGTAGATTCGTCTGCAACTGACTGAAAAACGGCGAGCGGGGGTCGATGTGGTAATAATTGTCCTGTTTGAAAAGAATCATGCCCGCATGCTTTAGGAAATCGAGCAGGTAGTAAAGGTTTCGCCTTGAGACATTCAGCTTGTCGCACAGTTCTGCAACCGTGTAGCCCCGCGGATTAGACAGCAGGAGAATGAGTTCCAATTGAGATTTAAGTTTGTCGAAGCGCATGTTTGATTGTGGTGGGTCGGTGTTGTCAAGATTCATATTTGTGTTGATGCTCAGAAATCGAAGGTGAGCTCTTCGGGAGGGAGAAGGGTGAACGAACGCCGATGATAGGGCGTGATGCCATGAGTCTTGATGGCCGTCCGATGCTTTTGTGTCGGGTATCCCTTGTTGGATAGCCAATCGTATTGGGGATATTCCTGCGCCAAAGCGTCCATGTAATCGTCTCGATAGGTCTTGGCGAGAATGGAGGCAGCAGCTATTGACAGGTATTTCCCATCGCCCTTGACAACCGTCGTGTAAGGCAATTCATGGTAGGGCTTGAATCGGTTTCCATCAACGATGACCGCCTCCGGACGGAGTGTCAACTGGTCGAGCGCCCTGTGCATGGCAAGAATGCTCGCATTGAGAATATTGATCTTGTCGATTTCCTCTGGAGTCACCACCCCAACTGCCCATGCAAGTGCGTCGCGCTCGATGACCGTCCGCAAGGCATAACGCTTTTTGGGCGACAACTGCTTTGAATCGTTGAGCATGTCATTGGTGTAATCGGGTGGAAAAATAACAGCTGCCGCATAGACGCTGCCAGCAAGACACCCACGTCCTGCCTCGTCGCAACCTGCTTCCACCTGATTTTTATAATGACAGCTTTTTAACATATATTCATTGTTTAAGGATGAATTGCCAAAATATTAATCTTATATAACAAATAAATTTACACGAGTGAACTTATTGTGCATTATTACATTCTACTTTTGTCCCCAGAGTCAAGAAACAATCAAAACTATAGGATATGAAAAAGGAAATGACGCTTTTGGCAACAGACAATCGCATGAGAGCAGAGGCTTCCAACTGGGCTTCAGGTATCAAATTAGTCAGCAACTGGACAAAAGCCCCCGCTGAATGGCTACGACGCTACTACAGCACTGTGCTGGAGAAGGAAGTGAGCTACCGACAGGCCTCCTCAATCACCCAAGCACAGCTGGCTTTCGTGCTGGCGCTCTTCACAAGCACGGATGCCATGCTGGCTAAGGCCATTTTTGCTGCGTGGTTTGCCGTCAGCGTGTATAGGTGCAAGAAAACGGGTGTCTGACAGACAGGTTTCAAAACATCTTCACCACTCGCTGGATACCGGCAACAAGTTTGTCGATTTCCTCCTTTGTATTGTAAAGCGCAAACGAGGCTCTTACTGTGCCTGGAATGCCGAATCGTTCCATCAGCGGTTGCGCACAATGATGGCCCGTCCGCACGGCAATACCAAGTTGGTCGAGCAATGTTCCGAGGTCCATGGGATGGATGTCGCCTACCAAGAAACTCACCACCGCATCGTGGTCTTCCGTCTCTGGTGCGTCTGCCGAATTGGAGATGCCGAAGAAACGGATGTCAGGAATGGCACGCATCTGTCTGATGGCATAGCGTGTGAGTTCCTGTTCGTGACGCTGTATGTTTTCGATACCGAGTTTGGTAACATAGTCGATGGCCGTGGCCAATCCGTGAGTTGCCACATAATCGGGTGTACCAGCCTCGAATTTCAACGGCGGGCGCTCGAAAGTCGTGCCGCTGAAGCTGACGGTCTCTATCATCTCGCCCCCACCCTGATACGGTGGCAGCTTGTCGAGCCATTCTTCCTTGCCATAGAGAATGCCAATGCCAGTTGGACCGTAAACCTTATGTCCGCTGAATGCCATGAACTCACAATCCAAATCCTGAACATCCACCTTGAAATGCGGCACGCTCTGCGCTCCGTCCAGCATCACAGGTATTCCACGCTCGTGGGCCTGCTTGATGATTTCCCTGACGGGGTTGATGGTTCCGAGAACATTGCTCACATGGGCTACGCTGACAAGTTTGGTTTTGTCGGTCAGCAGCCGACTGTAGGCCTCCATGTCCAGTACTCCCTCATCGGAGACGGGGATGACTTTCAGCACGATGCCTCTGCGATGGGCCAATATCTGCCATGGGACGATGTTGGAATGGTGCTCGACATTCGACACCAACACTTCGTCGCCAGGTTTCATGAATCCTTCGACGAAGCTTGATGCAACGAGATTCAAACTTTCTGTCGTGCCGCGCGTGAACACAACTTCAGCTGTGGAGCGGGCATTGATAAACTTACGCACTGTTTCGCGGGCTGCCTCATGGAGGTCGGTGGCCTGTTGCGACATCCAATGAATGCCACGATGCACATTGGCATTGACATTCAGATATTCATCTCTCATGGCATCGAGCACACAGAGAGGCTTCTGGGTGGTGGCGGCATTGTCGAGATAAACCAAAGGCTTATCGTGGACGGTGCGTGAGAGAATCGGGAAATCCTTGCGGATGGAATTTATATCGTACATATTTATAAGAAATGGGAAGTCTCCCTATTCAATCACCTGATTGAGGGAGACCAGTATTAGGAAACTATCTGCACAGCTGACAGCACTCACATTTGTCAAGTTCTCCACGGAAGCGTTTCTCGACAAGATGGTGGAGACGGTCGCGCAACGGGATGAGTTCCATCTTGTCAATCACCTCGTTGACGAAAGCAAACTCAAGAAGGAGCTTTGCCTCACGCTTATCGATTCCGCGCTGCTCCATATAGAACAGAGCAGCATCGTTGAGTTGACCCACCGTTGAGCCGTGGCTGCACTGCACATCGTCGGCATAGATTTCCAACATGGGTTGGGTATAAATATGAGCTGTCTTTGCCGCACACAGATTTTGGTTTACCTCATGAGAGAGGGTTTTCTGCGCATTCTTTTCGACGTGAATCAGTCCGGCAAAAGCACCTACAGCATGATCGTCGAGAACATATTTATATAGTTGGTTGCTCGTGCAATGCCCTACTGCGTGGTCGATAACCGTATTGTTGTCAACGTGCTGGTGCTTGTCTGCAATTACACAACCGTTGCAAAAGCACTCGCTGCCTTCACCCTTGAACACGAGATCGAGTTTGTTGCGCGTAATACCGTTGTGCAATGTGATGACATTATGGTTGACACGGCTGTTTCGCTGCTGCTCGATATAAACGTTGGAAATACGCACATTCTTGGTGTGGGTCTCCTCCAGACAGTTCAATTCGAGACTAGCATTGTCGCCAACATAAGCCTCTATAACCTGTGTGGTGAGAAAATCAAGGTCGTTGGCAGTGTCGTCACAGAAAAGCATCGTTGCCTCGGCACCCTCCTCAAGTATGATGAGCACACGACGGTTGACCATCAGATTGACATCGGAACGCAGAATATTGACCACTTGGATAGTGCGGTCGGCCTTGACGTTCTTGGGAACATAGATGAACACGCCGTCTTGGGCCAGCATTGTGTTGAAGGCCGTGAGCGCATCCTTCTCAGTATCGGCAATCTTGGCATAGTGTTTCGCTATGATTTCCGGATGGTTCCGGGCAGCGTTGCTCAGGCTATCGACAATGATTCCATTGCCAAGCTGTGCCTTGGGCAACTGCTTGGTATAGAACTGGTCGTTGACGACAAAGTATAAGGAAGTGCTCAGGTTGGGAACGTCACATTTGAACGTGTTGTACGGACTTACTGGAAAGTCGAGCCTGCGCAGATTGAGTCCGTAATCGGGTTCAAAAAGTTTAGGAATGTCAGTGTATTTATAGCGTTCCACTTTCCTTGTGGGGAATCCCTGTGCCTTGAAATCCTCGAAAGCCTTATCGCGCACCGTATTCAAAGCATCGGCAGAATGACGCATTATCACCTGTCGGTTTTCCTCATATAAGTCTATATATTGTTTTTCGCTTTGCATTGTTTACTGAATTGAAAGTTGGGAATTGAGAGTTGGTGGCCAAGGGTGCTGATTCTTTCAGTAAGTTGCCAACCATTAACGGTCAAACTCCCTACTGATTATTTGCCATCTACCTCTTCCTTGATCCAGTCGTAACCGCGTTTCTCAATTTCTTTGGCAAGATCATGGCCGCCTGACTTGACGATTCGACCTTGATAGAGAACGTGAACGACGTTCGGCTTGATCATATCCAGCAGACGCTCGTAATGGGTGATGACGATTGCGGACGTCGTTTCATTGTGCATCTTATTCACACCGTCAGCCACGATGCGCATGGCGTCCACGTCGAGCCCTGAATCGGTCTCATCAAGAATGCTCAACTTTGGCTCAAGCATGGCCATTTGGAAGATTTCGTTGCGTTTCTTCTCGCCACCTGAGAATCCCTCGTTGACACTACGGTGTGAGAGTTTTGAGTCCAAGCCCACCAAATCGCGCTTCTCGCGCATCAGTTTCAGGAACTCAGCAGCCTTCAAAGGCTCCAACCCCTCGTATTTGCGCTTGGCATTGATGGCGGCTTTCATGAAGTTGGTCATACTGACTCCTGGGATTTCCACTGGATATTGGAACGAAAGAAACAGCCCTTCATGAGCACGATCCTCTGGTTTCATTTCCAAAAGATTCTTACCATTGAAGAACGCCGTACCACTTGTAACCTCATAGAGGGGATTGCCTGTGAGAACGGCACTCAAAGTTGACTTTCCAGAGCCGTTTGGGCCCATGATAGCATGAATTTCACCATCGTTGATGGTCAAATTGATGCCCCTTAATATTTCTTTTCCTGCAATCGTAGCATGCAGATCTTTAACTTCTAACATAATGTTCTTGTTTTATTTACTTTTAAGTAGGAAGATATTCACAATATCCGACAGGATATCACATATCAAATCTGACTTGGTGTAGCCTTCGCGGGCTATCCTCTCCATTTCCCTTTGTCTGTCCTGCTCTTCAAACATGGACTCGCTGTTGCCGTCTCCGAAATTACTCTTTTTGAGTTTCTTGAATTTGGGCAGTGCCTTGTCAAAGGTGGCACTGGTCGTACAGCGAAAGAGTCTGGTATCATAGGGCTGAGGGGAATTCAACTTTACCGACAGAAGAGAATTGCCTTGCTTAATGGTGTCAACCTTGACGCTCTCTGAAATCAGATACTTTTGCCAAGGTTGTAGATCCCATGACTGAGCCTGCGACATCAAAGCGAAAAGCAAACAAGCTGCAAGTATCGTTATCTTTCTCATATTCTGATAATTATCCGACCGTTCCTTCCAAAGTTACCGATAGTAGTTTCTGAGCCTCAACCGCAAATTCCATTGGGAGTTTGTTCAGCACATCTTTTGCATATCCGTTGACTATTAGACCTATGGCGTCTTCGGTAGGGATGCCTCGTTGATTACAATAGAAGAGTTGGTCCTCACTAATTTTAGAAGTGGTGGCCTCGTGCTCAATAATGGCCGTATCGTTGTGGATGTCCATATATGGAAATGTATGTGCACCGCATTCCGAACCCAAAAGCAGTGAGTCGCAGGAGCTGTAGTTTCGCGCATTATCGGCATTGGGAGTAGCACGAACAAGACCACGATACGAGTTCTGGCTGTGCCCAGCAGAAATACCTTTGGAGATGATAGTGCTCTTGGTATTCTTGCCCATGTGAATCATTTTCGTACCGGTGTCCGCCTCTTGGTAGTTGTTTGTCACGGCAACCGAATAGAACTCAGCCTGCGAGTTGTCACCACGGAGAATACATGATGGATATTTCCATGTTATTGCAGAACCTGTCTCAACCTGCGTCCACGATAGTTTGGAGTTGACACCTCGCAAATCACCGCGTTTTGTCACAAGGTTGAGCACTCCACCCTTACCATTCTCATCACCAGGATACCAGTTCTGAACAGTCGAATACTTCACCTCCGCATTGTTGAGCACCACGATTTCCACGATGGCAGCATGCAATTGATTCTCGTCTCGCATAGGAGCGGTACACCCTTCGAGGTAGCTAACGTATGAATCATCGTCAGCAACGATAAGAGTACGCTCGAACTGTCCAGTATTGATTGCATTGATACGGAAATAAGAGCTTAGCTCCATCGGACAACGAACACCCTTAGGAATATACACGAACGAGCCATCGCTGAACACTGCTGAATTAAGGGCTGCAGTGAAATTATCCTTATATGGGACAACCGTACCAAGATACTGCCTAATCAGTTCGGGATGTTCTTTCACCGCCTCACCGATGGAACAGAAAATGATGCCTTTCTCAGCAAGCTGTTTCTTAAAAGTAGTCTTCACCGATACGGAATCCATGATGGCATCAACGGCGGTCCCACTGAGTGCCAAACGTTCCTCAAGGGGAATGCCCAGTTTATCAAAAGTTTTCTCTAATTCAGGATCCATTTCCTTGTTCTTTGGCTTCTTTGCCAATGGATCAGCATAATAGGAAATAGCCTGATAATCTATCTCTGGCAAATGCAAATGCCCCCATGTCGGCATTTCAAGCGTCTGCCAATGTCGAAAGGCCTTCAAACGAAAATCGAGAAGCCATTCTGGCTCCCCTTTCTTCTGCGAAATGAGTCTGACGACGTCCTCGTTCAGACCTTTCGGAATGATGTCGGTATGCACATCAGTTGTGAATCCGAACTCGTATTTCTGCTCGGCCACCTTCTTTACATACTCGTTATTCTTTTTTTCTGACATTACTTTTTACCTTTGCGATCCTATCAGAAGGAGTCTGACAAGACCTTTACACACATCACACAGGAACAAATAGCATGCCAACGAGCACAATGGTCACAATTGTTGCCATCAGGCACGAACCGCCTTTCTTTTCCTTTCGGAGAAGAGAGGCGGTTGGTACGTTATAGTTTCTGCTCTACTTCAATCTCGGTGAACGTCTCAATCACGTCACCGGCCTGTATATCGTTGAAGTTGACAAGCGAAATACCACATTCCAATCCTGTTACAACTTCCTTCACATCGTCTTTATACCGCTTCAGCGCACTGATAGGTGCCGTATGGATTACAATACCATCGCGAATAATGCGGCCCTTGTCCTTGCTATGCACCTTTCCTTCGGTAACAAGGCCACCAGCTACAGTACCCACCTTGGAAATCTTGAACACCTGTTGCACATCAACCTGACCAGTAACAACCTCCTTCTTCACCTTGTCGAGCATACCAACCATGGCCGAAGTGACATCGTCGATGGCATCGTAGATGACAGAATAGGTGTTGATTTCAACTCCATCTCGGTCGGCGAGCTTACGGGCATCAGCCGACGGGCGAACTTGGAAGCCTACAATAATCGCGTCAGATGCAGCCGCCAGCATGACATCGTTCTCTGAAATCTGTCCTACCGCCTTGTTAATGACATTCACATTCACTTTTTCGGTTGACAGTTTGATGAACGAGTCAGACAGAGCCTCGATTGAGCCGTCAGTATCACCCTTCACGATGATGTTCATTTCGTGGAACTCGCCTCGTGCGATGCGATGAGAAATATCAGAAAGTGTCAATCGTGTCTGCGTACGCAAGCCCTGCTCGCGCTGCAACTGCTCGCGCTTATTGGCTATCTCGCGTGCCTCTTGTTCTGTTTCCATCACATGGAAGGTATCGCCAGCTGTAGGAGCACCGTTCAATCCGAGGATGATAGCAGGTTCAGATGGGGCAGCTTTCTCGATGCGCTGGTTGCGTTCGTTGAACATTGCCTTGATTCGGCCCCATGATGTACCGGCAATCACAATGTCGCCGACATTCAAAGTACCATTGGAGACAAGTACCGTACTTACATAGCCACGGCCTTTGTCCAACGATGACTCTATGATTGTTCCCGTCGCCTTGCGGTTTGGATTAGCCTTCAGGTCGAGCATATCGGCTTCGAGCAATACCTTGTCGAGCAAGTCGGCTACGCCAATGCCCTTTTTCGCACTGATTTCCTGACACTGGTACTTTCCGCCCCACTCCTCAACGAGCAAATTCATTTGGCTCAAGTCCTCGCGTATCTTATCAGGATTAGCTCCTGGCTTATCGATCTTGTTGATGGCGAACACCATTGGCACACCAGCAGCCTGCGCATGGGCAATCGCCTCCTTAGTGGTAGGCATCACCGAGTCATCGGCTGCAATGATAATGATGGCGATATCGGTCACCTGAGTACCGCGGGCACGCATGGCAGTGAAGGCTTCGTGACCTGGAGTATCAAGGAAAGTAACCTTACGGCCATTGGCCAGCGTCACACCGTAGGCCCCGATGTGCTGCGTAATGCCACCAGCCTCACCAGCAATCACATTGGTGCTGCGGATATGGTCGAGCAACGAAGTCTTACCGTGGTCAACATGGCCCATCACCGTTACGATAGGGGCACGTGTAACAAGGTCATTCTCGTCGTCAATCTCCTCGCTGACGGCTTCCTGTACCTCAGCACTGACATACTCCGTCTTGTAATCAAACTCCTCAGCCACCAGATTGATGGTCTCAGCGTCGAGGCGTTGGTTGATGGATACCATGATACCAACAGACATCAGGGTTGAGATGACATTTGTCACCGGAACGTTCATCATCGTTGCCAATTCCGAAACAGTCACAAACTCCGTCAGTTTCAGCGTCTTGCTCTCCTTGCGTTCTGCCTTTGCTTCGGCACTCAAGCGTTCCTGAACAGCATCGCGCTTCTCTCTGCGGTATTTCGCACCTTTCTTGTTCTGCGTCTTGCTGGTCAGACGTGCAAGCGTCTCTTTTACCTGACGTGCTACTGCCTCATCATCGACTTCCAATGGTCTCTGATTGCGATTGTTGCGAGAGCGTTTTCCTGTTCCGGCATTGTTTTTATTGTTATTGTTATTGTTTTTCTTACCGAAGCCAGGCCTTCCACCTTGTTGATTAGCTGCCGCATTGATATCGACGCGTTCCTTGTTGATACGCACGCGTTTCTTCTTGCCCTGTGCTTTCTGGGCAGTTTTATCCTCGCGTTCTTTGCGACGTTCCTCCTTGGTTTTCTTCTTAGGCCTTGTGCTTTGGTTCAGCGAACTCAGGTCAATCTTACCCAAGACATTCACCTTCGGCTGGTTGAGCATCTTTTTCTCATGAGAGGTCTGGAAGATGCCACTGTTGTCGGACTCCATTTCCTTTTTGTTTTTTTCAGTTTCTAAGACATTCTCTTGAACTGGAGCCTCCACCTTCGGCGTCTCGCTCACAGGTTGTTCTTTATTCTCTGGTTCAACCCTCGTGGGCTTTTCCTCCACCTTTTCCTTACTTTCAGCTTTGGGCTTTTCTGGTTCAGTAACCGCAGCCTTAGGCTCTTTCTGTTGTTCCTCTTTCACTGGGGTTGGCTCAACTATTTTTTCAACCTTCGTCTCCACCGTCTCTGGAGTCTCAACCACCTTTGTTTCAGTTTTCACCTCTGCCTTCGGGCTTACGGCAGCGCCCGCTTCCTTGGCATCAGCTGACTTTGTAGCAGCAGACTTAGCGGCCGGCTTGTTCAGCTGGTCGAGATCTATCTTGCCTATAGGCTTGAACTGTGGTCTATCCTTTCTAAGGATATCCTCAGCCTTGTGCTCAACTGACTTTGGTGTGTGTTCTTTTTCCTTCTGCTTCTTCTGGAATATCTTGACGGCATCGGTCTTCACAGCCATGTCGCCCTTGAACTCCTTCACCAGCGCTTGGTATTGTTCATCGCTGAGCTTGAAGCTAAGGTCGTCCTTAACCTCACCCAAGTCTTGTCTTTTTTCCAGGAACTCCACTGCCGTTTGGAGACCTATATTCAGTTCTCGAATTGCTTTGTTTAATCTGATGCTCATTAATATTTATCTTTCTTTTTTGATTGCAAGGTTCATCGGTTGCCGATCAACCCTCAAATTCTGCTTTTAATATGTTCAATACGTTATCCACCGTCTCTTCTTCGAGGTCGGCTTTTTCAATCAGCATTTCACGAGGAGCGTTCAGTACTTGCTTAGCTGTATCGAGACCGATGTTCTTGATGGCGTCGATAACCCAACTGTCGATTTCGTCAGAGAACTCATCCAAGTAGATATCCTCCTCTGACTCCTGTTCGTCGAGCTCGCGGAACACGTCGATGGTGTAGCCCGTCAGCATACTTGCCAACTTGATGTTCATACCGCCTCGTCCGATTGCCAGACTCACTTCTTCTGGCTGCAGATACACTTCAGCCCTCTTATTCTCCTCGTCAACCATCAGGCTGCTCACCTTGGCTGGCGACAATGCGCGCTGAATGAACAACTTGGTGTTGTCGGTCCAGTTGATTACGTCGATGTTCTCGTTGCAGAGTTCGCGTACAATGCCATGAACACGGCTTCCACGCACTCCGACACATGCACCCACGGGGTCAATGCGGTCGTCGTAACTCTCAACGGCTATCTTCGCACGCTCACCCGGCATACGGGCAATGCGCTTGATGGCTATCAGCCCATCGCTGATTTCGGGCACCTCAGCCTCAAGCAGGCGCTCCAAGAACTCCGGTGCAGTGCGCGAGAGGATAATCTTCGGGTTGTTGTTCTCGTTGTCAACACGCAGGATGACGGCACGAATGGTCTCGCCCTTGCGATACATGTCGCGCGGAATCTGCTCGCCCTTTGGCAGAATCAGCTCGTTGTTCTCCTCATCTACGAGCAGCACCTCGCGTTTCCATGTCTGATAGACCTCACCAGAGATGATCTGCCCCACACGATCCTTGTATTTATTGTACAGGGAGTCGTGTTCAAGCTCCAGCACCTTTGATGCGAGGGTCTGACGCAGGTTGAGGATGGCACGACGGCCGAACTTCGCAAAGTCGATTTCTTCCGAAACCTCTTCACCCACCTCATAATCCGACTCTATCTTCCTTGCATCTGTCAAGCTGATTTCCTTATTTTCATCCTGCACCTCGCCGTCTGCAACAACGACACGGTTGCGGTAGATTTCAAAGTCGCCCTTGTCTGGATTGACGATAACGTCAAAGTTCTCATCTGAACCAAAATTCTTGGCAATCACGTTACGAAAACTCTCCTCCAGCACGCTTATCAACGTCGTGCGATCGATACTCTTGGTGTCTTTAAACTCCTTGAAAGTCTCGATCATGTTCGGACGTTCTTCTTCTTTTTTTGCTGCCATAGCTTTACTTGAAACTTATTATATATTTTGTATATTTTACCTCATCCATTTTGTAGGCATGGTCAACATCCATCTTCACTGGACGTTTCTTGCCCTCTACCTGCACTTTTTCATTGACTGACACCACGAAGTCGTTGCCGTCAACGCTCTTCAGGATGCCCTTCACTTTCTTTCCGTCCTTGTCGAGCACCTCCACTTCCTTGCCTATGAAGTTGATGTACTGCTGCGGAACCTTGAACGGTTGCCCCAATCCGGCAGAACCCACCTCAAGCTCGTAGTCCTCTTCGTCGCGTGAGAGACGTTCCTCTATAAATTTGCTCAATTCTACGCAGTCCTCGATCCACACACCATCGGCATGGTCTATTTCAACGACAATCTTGCCGTCGGGACTCAGCTGAATGTCAACGAGAAAATAATCCTTGTCCTCTAACCACTCGTCAACGATTTTTCTTACAACGTTTTTATCTATCATACGCCTTTTAATATGAAAAATGAGGGACTTCCGAAAAGCCCCTCATTCCACTGAACGTTGCAAAGATACAAATAAAATTGAGAATATCAAAAAAAAATCCACATTTTTGCGTAAATATTCATTAGATTGTAATAGTTTAAGGCGGATTCAGGCAATTGATCTTGTCTGCTTTTACTTTTCCTTCAAGAACAAAGTGTTAGCGAGCGAATGGGCGCTGCAGACTATATGACTGATCTGACTTGCACTTTTAGCCGAAGGAGGGATAATAAAATGGCATGAAGGAACGGAAAATGAGCCTACCCTTGATGACGGTGGCAATGAATGGAGAGTAGGAAATCATATTTGCAATCACCATATTGTGAACGTGCGGTTGAATGAGCGATTGATTATCACTAAGCCGAGCGAAATAAGAAAAACATGAAAAATATTTACAATCCCATCTTTCAGAACTTTCTTCCATTAGACACTGACTGCCAGCCGAATAGGTCTTGCTCTTTAAAAGATAAGCTATCATTGGCTGATAGGTCAGCTATTGAAGCGCAAAAGCTGACTTATCGCATAGAGAAAGGTCAGCTTTCGGTAATCGGTTGTGAAATTATTTTACAAAAAAAGAATGGATTACATTCTGGAACGCAGCGTAATGATACCGTTTTCGCTGAGATACTGCGCAAGTTCCGTTCCGTCGTCGAGCGAAGGTGCATAATCTGCGAGCACTCGCAACATAGCCTTGCCATATTTTCCGACCAGGTCTCTGAGCGTGTTCAGCACGCAGATGTTTCCAGCCAGTCCACAGACGTGTATCTCCGTTATACCTTCCTTGCCGATTATCTCGTCGAGGAGCGCTGCGGACACTGCGTTCTGCATGATGGAGTACTCCTCACGATCGGCGGAATTACCCTTACGGAGGACGACAAACGGACAACCGCTGTTGCTGCAGGCAGCTATGAGGTCGTCGGGAAGAGCTGCCCCGATCGAATTTTGAACGCAATGCACTGGCCACGGTCCGTTTTCGGTCGCAAACGACATGTGGTGATAGGGATGCCAGTCGGTTGTCGCAACGATTGTGGTATAGTTGCTGCCTTGATTGGCCACGTATCGTGCCAGTTCCGCCATGGCCTCGCCAGCATTGGGCACTGGCAGCGTTCCGCTGATAAAGTCGATTTGTGGGTCAATGATGAGTAGTAGTCTCTTATTTTCCATACTTCAGGGGTTTTGATTTTGAGCTTACACGCTTTTTCTCCTCTACTTTTACCATGCTGCGGCTGAAATAGAACAACGGGATATAGACCAACAGAGCGGAAACGACTCCAGCCAAGGCATCCACAAGATAATGAGCCTGTATATAGACCGTAGCACAACAGAGCAAGAAGTAGAACGGAGCGAGTGCGCAAAGTAGCTTCCGGTTGCCAGAATGCCACATCAGGAGCATACAAATGGTGCTGATTCCCACATGTGAGCTGGGAAAAGCAGCCGTCGGACGTTCACCAGCAGCCTTGGCATCCTCAACAAGATGATAGAAAAAGCCATCGGTGAACCCTGGACTGGGCAAGCAATCCTGATGGTGGTTGAAGTAATCGTGTATGTTGGGGAAAATTCCGGCCGTAATTTTCTCTATTCCAACGGCCTTATAGTAGAAGGTCGGACCTGCGACTGGAATGAAAATGAAGATGACATAATAGATAAAGAACGATGCGAGCATGATGAACGCCACACGTTCGAACTCCTTGTACTGCCAGATGAAATAGTAGAAAACGGTGAGTGCTATCATCGGGTAATATGCCGCATAGCCCATGTCGAAGAGTTCGCTGAAAATGACGTCGGGCAACTCTTTGGAAAAGAGCAGGGCTGGTTGCATGCCGAACCAGTTTTGCTCCCATTGCGCAAACAAGTGGTCGAGATTGGGGAACAGACGGTTGAACTCATAAGTGTCGGGATACCACCATGCCAGAAGCCCCAGCTGCGCTCCGACGCGCACAAAACGGGTGAGCCGGCAGGGAAAGATGCGATAGACGAGCCACAGGGCTGCGGTCATGGCCAGCACACGCAGTCGTCCGAGAATCATTGCTTGCGGATTCTCCATCTTTGTGTAAAGGAAGAAGGTGAGGATGAGCGTAAACAGCATGTACACCAGCATGGCCCACTCAAGTGCCATGAGACCTTTGAGCGGTTTTTTCTCAAGTTGAAAAAGTTTTTTTATAAATTCTTGCATAGTTGATTGTTGTCTGAAATATTGGGAGAAGACTTGTTTGTCCCGACTGTCTGTCTCATTCGGAAGTGCATCCGTGCATCTAACAGAACAAGTATGCGGTCAGAGGAATCCGATTCAAGTCTCCTGACATCTTGGCGTTTCTAAATCCATTTGTTGTCTTTGTACCATTTAACGGTCTCCTTCACACCCCGTTCGAGGTCATATTCGGGGCGGAAGCCCAGCTCGTCGATGGCTGGACCTATGTCACAGCGCCAGTTTCGTTGCCGCATGATCATGTATTTGTCGTTGTTGAGCGGTGTCTGCCTGCCCGTGAGCCGTCCGACGAGGTCGCCGACGAAAGTGATGACACGCAGAAGCCATATCGGTGCGGTGATACGAATCCACCAAGGATGGCCGAGCTGCTCCCGTATGAGGTTGCTGAACGTGCTGCTCTGATAGACCTTTCCATCGGAAAGAAAATATGCCCGGCCACTCTTTCCGTTCCGCAGGGCCAAGAACACCGCCTGAACGACGTCCTTCACATACACAAAAGTGATGTCCTGCTGCTTGAATCCCACAGCGAAGTCGGTGTGTTCCTTAATGGATTTCACCATGAGAAAATAGTCTTTTTCACGCGGACCGTAAACGCCCGTCGGACGCAAGATAACGAAGGGAAAAGACTTGGCACAGCCATCGGCTGGCGTTCCGTCACTCTTGTCCTCACCGACTGTCGAGAAAAGAATATTTTCGGCCATCAACTTGCTCTTGCCGTATGCCGTATTAGGGTTAGGATTGTCGTCCTCCTTGATATCATGGTAGGGCGGTTGCTCGCGGATGGCTCCGAACACGCTTAGACTTGACAGGTAAACGAACCGTTCCAAGGGCATGTCGAGCGACCTGACTGCTTGGACAAGATTCTTCGTACCCTCGGTATTGATGCGATAGAAGTCCTCGCTATGCAAACATTTGGTAGCGCCCGCAGCATGGACGATATAATTGAATTGATGCGGTTCCAACTGTTGGCGGAGCTTTTCCTCAGACGAGAAGTCCAATTCGATGAAATGTATGCGCGAGTCCTGTAGGTATCGGCGCGAGGAAGTGGGGCGAATGGCTGCCCAAGTCTCCATATTCAGACGCAAAGCCTCCTCAACAATGAACGAGCCGATGAACCCCGATGCTCCTGTTATTAAAATCTTTTTCATTAAAATAATGTGAAACGCTTGCAAAGATACAAACTTTTTTGTTACTTTGTGTCTATAATCAAAGTGCAATTTACTATGGGAAAAGAAAAGAAAGGTGGAAAACGATTGAACAAAGCTCAACTTTACGAGAAGTTGACGGGCTTTTTCCAGAGTCAACCCGAAGAGACTTTCAGTTTTAAACAGGTCTTCCGCGCCCTGAAACTGACGACACATCCACAGAAAATGCTGGCCATTGACATCATGGAGGAGATGGCCTGGGACGACTTTCTTGCCAAAGTGGGCGAATATGCCTATTCGCTCAACACCAAAGGACAGGTGCAAGAGGGTGTCTTTATTCGGAAATCGAACGGCAAGAACTCATTCCAACCTGACGATGGCGGAACTCCCATCTTCGTTTCTGAACGAAACTCTATGTCAGCACTGAACGGCGACCGTGTGAAAGTACAGTTCCTTGCAAGGCGTCGCAACCATATCAAGGAGGCTATGGTCATCGAAATCCTGCAAAGGAAGAAGGAAACTTTCGTGGGACGCCTGCAAGTGGAGACAGACATTGCATTCCTCGTAACACAAGAGAACCTCTTTGTTCACGATATCATCATCCCCAAGAAGGCTTTAAATGGCGGACAGACTGATGACCGTGCACTGGTCAGAATCACAAAGTGGCCCGATGCAAGCCACAAGAACCTCGTCGGCGAAGTCATCGATGTGCTTGGACGCGCAGGAGATAACGATGTGGAAATGAACACTATTCTGGCGCAATACGGTCTGCCATACAAGTATCCGAAAAAAGTCGAGGATGCCGCCGAAAAGATCAGCGGAGAGATTACCGAGAAAGATTTCTCGGAGCGCGAGGACTTCCGCAACGTCTGGACTTGCACCATCGACCCGAAAGATGCAAAGGACTTTGACGACGCATTGTCTATTCGAAAGCTTGAGAATGGGTTATGGGAAGTAGGTGTTCACATAGCCGACGTGTCGCACTACGTCAAGGAGGGCGACATCATAGACAAGGAAGCACAGAAACGCGCCACCTCCATCTATCTCGTTGACCGCACCATCCCAATGCTGCCAGAGCGACTTTGCAACTTCGTTTGCTCACTGCGCCCTGGCGAAGAGAAGCTAACTTTCAGCGTAATCTTCAACCTTGACGACGACGCCAACGTGAAAAGCTATCGCATTGTCCATACCATCATCAAGAGCAACCGCCGCTATGCCTACGAGGAAGCTCAGCAACTGCTGGAGGAAAATGGAGTGATTGACGGCACAGGCGAACCTGCGCCAGCTCCAGGGGCGAGCGGCTACAAAGGGGAGTTCGCCGAAGAAATTATCACACTTGACCGACTGGCCAAGATTATCCGCAAACAGCGCTTCAAGAACGGAAGTGTGAAGTTCGATTCAGAGGAGCTTCACTTCGACATTGATGAGAAAGGCAAGCCCACACGCTGCTATTTCAAGGTGTCGAAGGATGCCAACAAACTCATCGAGGAGTTCATGTTGCTGGCCAACCGATATGTTGCGCAGAGTGTAGGGAAGGTCGCTCGTGGCAAGAAAGCCAAGACTCTGCCCTACCGTGTGCACGACAACCCCGACCCACAGAAGTTCGAAAATCTCAGGCAGTTCACCGCTAAGTTCGGCTATAGGCTGAAATCGTCGAGCACCAAGGGAGCTACGGCACGCGCGCTGAATGCCCTGATGGACGAAGTGGAGGGCAAAAAGGAGCAGAAAGTCATCCAGACGATTGCCCTGAGGTCAATGATGAAGGCAAAATACACCACCCACAACATCGGCCACTTTGGCCTGGCATTCGACTATTACACCCATTTCACATCGCCCATCCGCCGTTATCCCGACACAATGGTCCACCGACTGATCACCCGTTACCAACAAGGCGGGCGCTCAGCCAACCAAGATTACATAGAAGAGCAGTGCGAACATTGCTCTGACATGGAACAAGTGGCTCAGAATGCCGAACGCGACTCCATCAAATACAAGATGGTCGAGTTCATGGGAGAGCACTTGGGCGAATGCTTCGACGCACATATCAGTGGCATACAGAGCTACGGAATTTATGCCGAGATTGACGAAAACCATTGCGAAGGCATGATTCCAATGCGCGATTTGGACGATGATTATTACGACTTTGATGAGAAAAACTATTGTCTTGTCGGCCGTCGCCGCCACCATGTCTATCAACTGGGCGACCCTATCAGAATCCAAGTGGCAAAGGCCAATCTGGAACGCAAGCAACTTGACTTCACACTGGCTGACGACGACGAGGAGAAGACCAACAGGAAGATGGGCCACAACAATCACCCGGCTGGCGAAACGGCTCGAAAAACTGCTGGTAAAAACAAGTCGAAGGCGGCAAAAGACGGCAAAAGACGCAGAAGATAACGTGACGTAAGGCCAGCCAACGTCCGCCAGACACTGCGTTGAGCCATCCGTCATTCAAAAGAAATGGAAAAGAAACCATACTTCACACACGAAGAAGAGCTCTGGAACACTTGGAGTCACGCAGGAGGCGTATTACTGGGAGTCATCTGCGGTGCCGTGTTCCTGACTCATTGCCTTCGGGAAGACAACCTTTGGTCGGCATTTTGTGTCGTTCTCTATCTCTTTGGCATGCTGGGCAGCTACATAGCCTCAACCGCCTACCACAGTCTGCCACCGCAATCTCGGTGGAAACCTATCCTCCGGAAATTCGACCACGCAGCCATCTACTGGCATATCGCAGGATCGTATTCCCCAATAGCCCTCATCGCCTTGCTGTACGAGCAGTTCTGGGGCTGGGGACTGTTCGCTTTCGTATGGATTTTTGCCATTTCGGGCACCATTTCGTCGTTTCACAAGCTGAAAGACCACAGCAATCTTGAGACTATCACGTTCGTGGGCATGGGACTCGCCGTGCTCGTGGCCTTCAAACCACTGCTACATGCCATTAATATCTCCACAGTGGGATGGATTATCGCAGAAGGGGTGATGTACATCACAGGTGCCGTGTTCTATTCGCTGCACAAACGCAAGTACATGCACACGGTATTCCATTTCTTTGTCCTATCAGGCACCATCTGCCACTTGGTAGCCGTGTGGCAGATTATCAACTAACAACAACCGAAACAATTCAGAATGAAGCAACTCGGCATTAGCATCGCTGCACTCTTTCTTTACATTTCAATCCCTCTTCATGCACAGGAGCAACAGTTTTGGCGTCTGAAAGGCTACTATCGCGTCTATCAGACCACCAATTCCATGCTCAGTTACTTCGTTGACGGTATGGTGGAGATGTATGCTCCCTTCTCCAATCCACCCAGTTCACAGGCGCAAGCTGACGACAGAGCCAGGAAGAGATCGGTGTTCATTGGTCGGAAGTTTTTCGGAGAGCGCCGCCGCAAGGCACCACAGGCCAATGGCGACGACACGTTTGTTCGGATGAATATGCCCAATCTTGAGTCGGTCACGTTAATTGAGAGTATCAAAAGCGATGTTTATTCCACCCGAAACAATGGCGACGTCTATCGATGGGCTGACAAATGCGGAAGAATCTATACACAGAAGCAGAAGGTTGACGGGCAATTGGTAGGCACCACCACGGTGGAGATCGACAATCTCATGGGACAGAACAAGCATCAGATTGACATGAGCCAACTGAAAATGTATGGTATCGTGGCCCGTATGACCCGATTCGATGAGAGTGAGACTTATCTAACCTCAAACACTGCCTACACGCTCGACAAGATTCTGTCGAGCAGCAAGCACCAGACTTATCTTGCTCATTACCGAGGGGAGGACGAAGATGAGCGGATTGACGTGTACAGCGAGTTCTTTGTGACGGAGAAAACTGTGATTTCGGAAAAAGAAATGAGGAGAATCAAGAAGAAAAAGAACCACGATTGGACTTTTTCTATTCCCAAATCGGTTCCAGAATTGGAGAGTAGCGTCAAGAAGGCATGGGGAAAAATGGTGGAATACTAATTCCATTTTCTAACGAGACACCACTGGAAAAAATTTTACAAACCAGTTATTCCAATCAAATTTACAATCATTTGATTTTCAAGACGATAGAAATCACCCTACGAAAGGTCATCAATCGCATGGTGAAAGCTCACCTCTCACCTTGCGATAGATAACCTTTCGTCTTGTAATATATTAGGTTTCGTTCGACGTCTGAGAAAATATTTGACAATCATGGCCGACCTTGCCTCTGCTCGCCTGCTACCATACACGGGCGGAACGGTTGGCAAAAGGGTGCCGGCTGCTGGCAAAAGACATACCGACAAGAAAGAAAAAGGAGGCACGCACGAAGCGCACCTCCCATCGAGTCAGGACCAATCCAGCACAGTCCCGACAAGATACTCATTCTGTCATAATTAGTATATCAGCCATAACTTTGGTCATCAAGAAGCCGAATTTTCCACGATTGACTGGCTATAGCATTTGAACTCGCCACCATCGCTGAAGAACGGATTGGCATAGACTCCAACAACGGCAAGATTTGGGAAACAATCCTTAATCTGTCGGAGGGCTTCCTTGTCCTCTTGCGCACGCTGCATGGGAACGATGATGACCTTTGAGGTCTGAATATAGTTGATATAAGCCCAGCTATGATCGGCATAATTGCGTGGGGCGGTACACGAATCGTAAGCAAGTTCCTTGACTTCATAGCCGTCTGCCTCAAGTTTTGCTTTGAGAGCTGTAGCCAACTCTGCATCGTATTCTGCGCAGTTGGTCATCAGCACTTTGTTGTCGCCGATGTAACGCACAAGACTGTCGTGATGTCTCGACATATCGCAGCCGTTGCTGGCATGCCATACCGTCTTGATCGTTTTGCTTTTCTCTTCCTTCAATTCGTGTTTTACATCATAAATGTCAAGTAGCATGCATAGTTGGTGATAAACGGGCATGATACGGTTGTCGTCTAATACTTTTTCAGAGAAATAAACCTTGTTGGCATTCAAATGCTCACAAGAAAAGATCTCTTGCGACAAACTAATTTCCTTCAAGTTTTCCATAGTGTTCTGGGTATTATGAGTTTAAATTGCTGATAGTAATAGATTTAATTGCAAAGATACAAATAATTCAACAACTTCCTAAGTTTTTTCCAATAATTCATCAAAAACATGTAAAAAGGGTCAAAAAAGTGCTTCAAATTGAGGTTTTTACGTTGCATCGGGTATCATTGAGTACACAAAACCGAACATGCCGACCATTTTCTGCTATCAGTCATGCGCCTTTTCGCCATTCATCAGTCGGTCGTCGGTCGTGCAGTCTGACACTATCCTTGCATCGGGAAGGCAGACTGGCTGAAACATGATAGTGGGGTGTGGCAGCTATCAGAGATGGATACCCGACAGCAAAAAAGCCTGTTCGACTGAACAGACTTTGCAAAGGGGATGTCTCTATGATTAGAGACTTCGAGTTTATTTCTTCTTCGGACGGCGGCGGGCCCACCCTTCTTCAGAGAAGTCGGGCTCCTCGCCCTTCAATTGGCCCGACTGACCTCTCATCAGCTCTTTCCAGTCGTCCTTCCTATATTTGCGTTGTGGCATGAAATCTTCATCAAAACCACGCTGACGACGGTTTTTTTCCCGACCATTTCGCCTCTCGTCACTGGTCCGACGGTGGCCTCTGCTGCCAGATCCGCCCTCGTTGGCATCATTGCATCGAACCTTTCGACCCTTGTAGGTCAGTCCGTCAAGAGCATTCATTACCTTCTTGGCATCCTTTTCAGGCACCTCGACATAGCTCTGCTTCTGCAATAGATCGATATGTCCGACCTCCTGACGGCCTTGCACATGCTTGTTGATGAACTGCATCACCTCGCCCGGATAGAAACCGTCGGTCTTTCCGAGATTGATGAACAGGCGGGTAAAGCCCGCTTCGGCCTGCCGAGGTCCACGGGAGCGTTCCCGATAGCCTTTGCCCTCGCCTCGTGAGCCACGACCATCACCGCCTTTGCTGCGGCTTGTAGATGGCTTCTCTATTTCTGGGGCATTCTTGTAGTAGTCAAGGAACCGGCCGAAAGTGACTGTAACAATTTTCTTGATGATGTCTTCCTTGTCAATATATTCAAACTGGCGCTTGATATCTGCCACATAAGGCGCAATTTGCTCCTCATCAACATCGGTTTTCAGTATGCTGTCCATGGTCTTGAACAACTGTTTCTTGCATATTTCCTCAGCCGATGGTAACGTTCCGTCAACAAACTCCTTGCCGATTATCTTCTCTATGTTGCGCACCTTCGACCTTTCGCGGGTGTGAATGATAGATAGCGATGTGCCCTTCTTCCCCGCACGTCCCGTTCTTCCTGAACGGTGGGTGTAGTTTTCCACATCGTCGGGCAAGCCATAGTTGATGACGTGCGTCAGGTCGTTCACGTCCAGTCCACGGGCGGCGACGTCCGTTGCCACCAACAGTTGCGTAAGATGTGAGCGGAACTTCTGCATGGTCAAGTCACGCTGCTGCTGCGACAGGTCACCGTGGAGTGATTCGGCGTTGTAGCCGTCCTTTATGAGCTTGTCGGCTACCTCTTGCGTCTCCACTTTCGTACGGCAGAAGACGATTCCGTAAATCTTCGGATAGAAGTCAACAAGTCTTTTAAGGGCCAAATACTTGTCTTTCGCATTGACCATGTAGTAGATATGGTTGACATTCTCTGCTCCTTCGTTGCGCGAACCCACGACAATCTCCTTGTAATCGTGCAGGTAACCTTTCGCCACACGTTCCACCTCGCGGCTCATTGTTGCCGAAAAGAGCAGCGTGTTACGGTCTTCCGGCACGTCGGTGAGTATCTCTGTGATGCTCTCTTGGAAACCCATGTTCAGCATTTCGTCAGCTTCATCGAGCACAACATTGTGCACATTCTCCAACTTTGCTTTGCCACGGTGCATCAAATCTATCAAACGGCCTGGCGTAGCCACAATAATCTGCACGCCACGGCGGAGCTGCTTTATCTGGGTTTCGATAGATGCTCCTCCGTACACTGCGGCAATGTGGAGGTGTGGTAAGTATTTGCCGAAGTCTTTTAAGTCATCGGCTATCTGCAAGCAGAGTTCGCGGGTCGGACTGAGCACCACGGCTTGCGTTTCCTTACTTTCGATATTAATTCGCTGTAGGAGTGGAATGCCGAATGCTGCGGTCTTGCCCGTCCCTGTCTGTGCGAGCGCAATCACATCGTTTCTGTTTCCAAGCAAATAAGGGATTACTTCTTCCTGAACTGGCATCGGTTGTTCAAATCCGAGCTCATCAATGGCCTTGCGAATCTCTTCGCTTACGCCTAATTCTTCAAATGTTTTCAAATTCGTTTAATTTATTTTCTAACTATTATAAAAGAAATATTGTCATCAAACGAACCCACTTAAAGACACTAAAAGCTTACAGTTCCCGAAGAATTGCAAGCTTAACCTGATGACGTCTTTCTTCTTTTTCGGGTGCAAAGTTACATTATTGCATTTGAACTGACAAATAAAACTCGCTATAAATCAAAGATTTGTGTTAAAAATATCAGAAACAAGGAGGTTTTTACGCACAGTAGTGATAAAAAAATAACATCTCGCAATCACTGCGAGATGCTATTTTACTTTAAACCTTTACGCCTAAAGTTTTACTTTTTACTAACTCAAATAATTAACTTTAATAACGACTAATTGTTTATTGTTGTGCAAAGATAAGAAAAAAGATGTTGTCTGCAAAAGTAAATTGTGAAAAAAGTAACGTAAATAGTCTCCCCTTGAAAAGTATTTAACCATCTGGTTATCAATAAAATAATCG
>ERZ1673749.81-NODE-81-length-141547-cov-15.012729_pt1 | contig 141547 bp, 109 predicted proteins | sample MGYA00580204_ERZ1673749 | MGnify/ENA primary metagenome ERZ1673749 (study PRJEB41218, sample SAMN15661745) | gut metagenome | host: Homo sapiens | place: Canada: London | collected 2015-08-20/2019-03-30 | study: EMG produced TPA metagenomics assembly of...
ACTTAATCGCAAATACAACATTGGGTATCATAATGACTGCAATAAAAATCAGCCCCAAAACATTAAACCATTCCATATTATCTACCATCACAAACTCTGATTTGTATTTCTGTTTGTTTTAAAAATGGGCAACTCCGATTGGAATTGCCCACTCATTGCACTAATTATGCGATTTTTTCTTGCTTGCACCGATTTCTGCATCAATTGATGTAAGTTTGATGTAAATCGCTGTTTTTTTAGTTTTTTATCAAATGAAGTACGTCCCGTCTATTTGGTAAAACGGTACATCTTTACATCATCTTAATAGAGCTTTGCACCTGCCGGAATGTGGTCATCTACCATCAGAAGATGAAGTTTTTCTTCGCCCTCTTCCTCATGAATAGCACTGAGGAGCATACCGCAAGAGTCAATGCCCATCATCGCTCTCGGTGGAAGATTTGTGATAGCGATAAGAGTCTTTCCAACCAGTTCCTCCGGCTCATAAAAGCTATGAATACCGCTTAAAATGGTTCTGTCTGTGCCTGTTCCGTCATCAAGAGTAAACTGTAACAGTTTCTTTGACTTCGGTACTGCAACACACTCTTTAACCTTTACTGCACGGAAATCTGACTTGCTGAATGTATCAAAGTCTACCATTTCCTCAAACAAAGGCTCAATCTTTACTTTAGAAAAATCAATCTTTTCAGACTCAGTTTTTACATTTTTTTCAGGTGCTTCAGAAGCTGTATTATTTACATCATTTTTCTTATTTACACCATCTAAGGACTTCATTGTCGGGAACAATAAAACGTCACGAATAGCAGCACTGTCTGTCAACAGCATTACCATTCTGTCGATACCAAATCCGATACCACCTGTAGGTGCCATACCAATTTCCAAAGCATTCATAAAGTCTTCATCTGTTGTGTTTGCTTCTTCATCACCCTGTGCCAGAAGTTCTTCCTGTGCTTTGAAACGCTCTCTCTGGTCAATTGGATCATTCAATTCAGAATAAGCATTTGCCATTTCCCATCCATTCATGAAGAACTCAAAACGTTCTGTATATTCTGGATTTTCCGGTTTTTTCTTTGTTAATGGAGAAATTTCAATTGGGTGATCCATAACAAATGTAGGCTGAATCAGGTGTTCTTCTGCAAATTCTTCGAAGAACAGTGAAAGAATATCACCTTTTTTATGTCTTTCTTCAAACTCTACATGATGTTCTTTTGCTACTGCTCTTGCTTCTTCTAATGTGTGAATTTCATTAAAGTCCACGCCAGCGTATTTCTTAACAGCGTCTACCATAGTAATACGTTCAAATGGTTTTCCTAAATCCATTTCAATACCATTGTATACAATTTTTGTAGTTCCCAGAACTTCCTGTGCTACATGACGATACAGATTTTCTGTTAAATCCATCATGCCGTGGTAATCTGTGTATGCCTGATAAAGTTCCATTAATGTAAATTCCGGATTATGTCTTGTGTCAAGACCTTCGTTACGGAATACACGTCCGATTTCGTATACTCTTTCCATACCGCCTACGATAAGACGTTTCAGGTAAAGTTCAAGAGAAATACGCAGTTTAAAATCTTCGTCTAAAGCATTAAAATGTGTTTCAAAAGGACGAGCAGCCGCACCACCGGCATTTGCAACCAGCATCGGTGTTTCCACTTCTAAAAATCCCTGACCATTTAAATAATTACGAATACTTGCAATGATTTTAGAACGCTTAATAAAGGTATCCTTTACATCTGCATTCATAATCAAATCCACGTATCTCTGACGATAACGCAGGTCTGTATTTGTTAAACCGTGGAACTTCTCCGGAAGTGGTTTTAAACTCTTAGATAACAGTGTTACTTCTGTGGCATGAATAGAAATTTCTCCTGTTTTTGTCTTAAACACTTCACCTTTGATACCTACAATATCACCGATATCCATTTTCTTAAAATCTTTATAATGGTCTTCGCCAATATTATCTCTTGCAACGTAAGACTGAATAGAACCCTGTACGTCCTGAATACTGCAGAAAGAAGCTTTTCCCATAACACGTTTGGACATCATACGTCCTGCAAGAGATACACTCTTTCCTTCTAATTCTTCAAAAGCATCCTTCACTTCCATGCTGTGATGAGTTACATCATATTTTGTAATCTGGAATGGATCTTTTCCATTTTCCTGTAACTCAGTCAATTTCTCACGACGCACCTTTAATAACTGGTTTAAATCCTGTTCCTGTGCTTTCTTCTGCTGTTCTGCCACCTTTTACACACTCCTTATCTTTAAATATTTCTCTCGATACCGAGAATTTTGTATTCCATTACACCTGCAGGCATTTCAACGGAAACAGTATCACCTTTTCTTGCTCCGATAAGAGCTTTTCCAACCGGTGATTCATTGGAAATTTTACCTTCCAAGCTGTTTGCTTCTGTTGAACCTACAATCTTAAATTCCATTTCTTCTTCAAATTCAACATCGTAAACTTTTACTTTACAGCCTACGCTGATTTTATCTAAATCTACTTCATCTTCTACAACAACTTCTGCATTTTTAAGAATTTTCTCTATTTCTTCAATTCTGGCTTCGATATCTCTCTGCTCGTCTTTAGCTGCATCATATTCTGCGTTTTCAGACAAGTCACCCTGTTCTCTGGCTTCCTTAATCTTCTCTGCCACTTCTTTTCTTTTGTTTACTTTTAAATCGTGTAATTCTTCTTCCAGTTTTGTCAGTCCCGCATACGTAAGTAATGTTTTCTTTTCTTCCATTTTAATTCTACACCCTTTCTCAATATATTTATAATGGAAAACGAACCCAGAAGGCCCGTCCCATACAAATATCACTTCTTAACAGTCATAATATTATAAATAATAGATATGCGGATGTCAAGCTTATTACTCCTCATAATCTAATATTTATAGTTTTTTTACAATCTATTCACCAGCTCTTCCAGTTGCTCATAAGACTCTACTTCATTCACCATTCTTCTTACCGATGCAGAATGAGGCATACCCGAAGTATACCATGCCACATGCTTTCGCATTTCCCTCATTCCGGTATAAACTCCCTTATATTCTAACTGAAGCTTTGCATGACGGAGCATCATTTTCTTAATCTCCTCCATAGAAGGTTTTGGTTTCATCTTTCCTGTTTCCTGATAATATAAAATTTCTGAAAACAGCCACGGATTTCCCTGCACGGCACGGCCAAGCATAATGCCGTCACAGCCTGTTTCCTTTACCAGCTTTTCCGCTTTTTCAGGAGAAGTCACATCCCCGTTTCCAATAATCGGAATAGACACCGCCTCCTTCACCTGACGGATAATATCCCAATCCGCCTGTCCGGAATAATACTGCTCTCTTGTTCTTCCATGTACGGCAACGGCTGCTGCTCCTGCATCTTCCAAAATCTTTGCAATTTCTACTGCATTTACACTGTCTTCTGTGAAGCCTTTACGGATTTTCACAGTAAGGGGTTTTTTAATTGCCCTCGACACCTTATACACAATCTCATGCACCAGCTTTGGATTTTTCATAAGAGCCGAGCCTTCTCCGTTATTCACCACTTTTGGAACGGGACATCCCATGTTGATATCCAGAATATCAAAATTTCTATGTTCAATCTGCTTGGCAATTTCTGCCATCAAATCCGGCTCCGAGCCAAAAAGCTGTAAAGAAACAGGACGTTCTCTCTCATCAATCTCCATCAGACTTTCTGTATTCTTATTTTTAAAATGAATGGCTTTTGCGCTTACCATCTCCGTGCAGATAAGCCCTGCTCCCTGCTCCTTGCAAAGCAAACGAAATGGCAGGTCCGTTACCCCTGCCATAGGCGCCAATATTAAATTATTTTCCAGCGTCACATTTCCGATTTTAAGCTTCATCTTCTACCTCTTGTCCCAGAAAGAATACTTTATAATATAATTCCAAAGACTCTAAAAGCTCTTTTTTCTTCTGGCGTAAATCTTTAATACGCAGTACACTGCCGATTTCATCAAACATAGCATCTGCTTCCAGCGCCTCTACCTGAAACTGCAGGCTTCCGTCTTCATCAAATTCCAAAGTGAGGACTCCTCCGATTTCCTCTGTATACAATACGCACATAATGTGCAGCTCATCCTGTATAGACTGAGGAAGTGATGCAAAATCATCATTAAAATAATACTTCTGCTCGTATGCACTTGCACCGCACAAAACTACTTTATCCTTGTACATGCTTATCTCCTTTATACATAACTATATAATCCCCTGACAGAAACCTCGCCAGAAAAAACCTTTCTCACCTTTCCCTGTAAATCCTCTACAAGGAGCTCTCCTGTATCGGTAATTCCCCTTGCTGTACCAATGGTTTCTGTGCCTTTTTCCAAAATCCTCACCTGCTGATTTTTATTCAAAAGCCGTTTTTCATATTCTTCCTTCAATGCCTTTAAATTCTGTGTTTTCAAAAACAGCTCATAATTCTTCCAAAAGCATGCTGTAACCTTCGTTACCAGCTCTTCTCTTGACATTTCCTTTCCTGTTTCCAGAAAAACAGAAGTTGCCTTATTTCTAAGCTCTTCCTGAAATTCCTTTTGATTGACATTGATACCTACACCAATCATAATAAAATCCGGCTTCTGTTCTTTCATCTGCATTTCCGTTAAAATACCACAGATTTTCTTCTTGGAAAGAACAATATCATTTGGCCACTTAATTCCTGCATCTATTCCTGCCATTTCTTCAACAGCTTCTGCCACAGACAATCCCATTACCAGCGTTAGGGATGAGGCGTTTTCTGCTCTCACCTCAGGCTGCATCAGCAAAAGTGTCATATAGATATTTTCACCGGGGACAGAAGTCCACACTCTCCCCAGTCTTCCTTTTCCCGCCGTCTGCTCATTTGCTACAAATAAAGCTCCATCCAGCTCTTTTCCAACACTCTTTTTTGCTTCCTCTTTTGCCCATGTCAGGGTAGAGTCCACACTTTCTTTCCAAAATATTTTCTCCATTTTAACAGCCTTCTGCCCCTAAAGTAGCCGCCATAACTGCTTTGATGGTGTGCATTCTGTTTTCTGCTTCATCAAATACAACAGACTGCTCGCTTTCAAAAACTTCATCGGTAACTTCCATGTCTTCAATTCCAAATTTTTCATTCATTTCTCTGCCGATATCTGTCTGCAAATCATGGAATGCAGGTAAGCAATGAAGGAAAATTGCCTGCTCTCCCGCATTTCTCATAACATCCATAGTAACCTTGTATGGTGTCAGCTCTTTAATACGCTCCTCCCATACTTCTTCCGGCTCTCCCATGGAAACCCATACATCCGTATAGATAACGTCTGCGCCTTTTGTACCCTCCATGACATTTTCTGTTAAAGTAATGGTTCCTCCTGATTTCTCTGCAAATCCTTTACACTCCTCTACCAGTGCATCATTTGGAAAATACTTCTTTGGCGCACAGGCAACGAAGTGCATTCCCATTTTTGCGCATAAAATCATCAGAGAATTTCCCATATTATAGCGGGCGTCTCCCATATAAACCAATTTCACTCCCTCAACTCTGCCTAAATGCTCACGAATAGTGAGTAAATCTGCCAGCATCTGTGTAGGGTGATATTCGTTTGTAAGTCCGTTCCATACGGGAACACCTGCATATTTTGCCAACTCCTCTACTTTTTCCTGTCCAAATCCACGATACTCAATTCCATCGTAAACACGTCCTAAAACTCTTGCAGTGTCTTTAATGCTCTCCTTTTTTCCAATCTGAGAGCTTTTCGGGTCTAAATATGTGCTGCCCATTCCCAAATCATGTGCTGCCACCTCAAAAGAGCTTCTTGTTCTGGTGCTCGTTTTTTCAAAAATCAGCGCAACATTTTTTCCTTTTAATGTATCCACGGGAATTCCCTGTTTTTTCTTTCTTTTTAATTCCGCAGATAAGTCAACAAGATACTCGATTTCTTCCTTGGTAAAATCCTTCAATGTTAAAAAATGACGCCCTTTTAAATCCATTACAGTAATCCTCCGCTTCTATAAAAGTTTTTCTTTTGAAATAATCTGCACAAAAGCCGGTAACTCTTCGCCCTCAAGAGACGGCAACTTTTCTCTTACCCTGTCCTGCAGCTCCTGCAAAGTATAAATTTTATACTTTTGAATTCTGCATATCTTTGCCGTTGCTTCTAAGATAGAAAGATACAATTCTCTGTAACTCCATTCTTTAGAAAGCTTCATCTCCTCTGCGATTACCGGCAAAATAATTTCTGTAAGATTTCGAACTGCTCTGCTTTCCTGCACCTCCAATTTATATACATCTGCCAAATATACATAAATATCCTGACTTAATTCTGTCAACTGCCTTAAATAATAACATTCTTTTTCCTGTTCATCAATATAATATATTTTCCCCGCAAGTCCGTAAATCACACGCATGGTATCAAAATACCCACGTTTTAGATGTATTTTGCTTCTTTTAGGGTTAAAATCCAAAATACTTCCCAAGCTTACCGTAGGAGCAATGGTGTAAATCGTAGTATCTTCCGGAATTTTGACCTTTTTTTCTCTCCCAATGCCAAAAATCCGTACCACAAGAATATCCTTATACTCCTTCTCAATCAAAGTATCTATGGGAACATTGTTAATAGCCCCACCGTCAATATAGGTCTTTCCGTGGAGCTTCTCACTCTTAAAAATAGGAAAAATATAAGAGCTTGCCAGTAAAAAATCCTTAATAAGCTCCGGTTCAATTCCCTTTAAATCTACATTTAAGTCTCGCATTTCATCTATGCTGAAGGTGTGAATATACAAATCCATAGGAGAATTTTGAATTTTTTCTTCATCCACACATTCTGCAATCAGCTCTTTTAGGGGAGTAATGTCCACGCCGCCGGCAGAAATATAGTCCATCATATCCTTCAAAGCATCACGGCTGATTTTCTTCTGTTTAAAAATGTCTTCCATGACTTTATCATCTACCGACATAATCTGGGAATAAGAAATATTCTCCCACAGGCTTTCTGCCTTTTCCAAATCTCCCATACAGATTAAAGCTCCATTTAATGCCCCTACGCTGGTTCCCGCAATTCCTTTTATACGAATACCTGCCTCTTTTAATGCTTTCCATGCGCCTATCTGATATGCGCCTTTTGCGCCGCCTCCCTCAAGTACCAGTCCATACTCCTTTTCAGTATCAAGTACCGGTTTCATGCTCCACCTCTCATTCCTATTTAGAAAGGGAGCCTTGCCTTCGCAAGCAGCCCCCTTTTTTACTTAATTTTCTTTTTTATTTGTAGCAATTTCTACTAAGGAAGATGCAAGACCTGCAATTCCCTGAATTTCTGACGGAATGATAATCTTGGTAGCTTTTCCGTCTGCTGCCTGTGCAAATGCCTCCAGACTCTTTAATGTAAGAACACTCTGGTCTGCACCGGCATCTTTAATAAAGCGGATACCGTCTGCCTTTGCCTGCTGCACCTTCAAAATAGCTTCTGCCTGACCTTCTGCCTCTTTAATCATCTTTTCCTTCTCAGCTTCCGCTCTCAAAATTGCTGCCTGCTTTTCAGCCTCTGCATCTAAAATCGCAGACTCTTTTTTACCTTCTGCCACAAGAATTGTAGATTTCTTCTCACCTTCTGCTTTCAGAATTGCTTCACGGCGTTCACGTTCTGCCTTCATCTGTTTCTCCATAGCTTCCTGAATAGCTGCCGGAGGAATGATATTTTTCAATTCTACACGGGTTACCTTAATACCCCACGGATCAGTAGCATCATCAAGAGACGCTCTCATTTTTGTATTGATAATCTCTCTGGAAGTCAGTGTAGCATCCAGTTCCATATCACCGATAATATTACGAAGTGTGGTGGCCGTCAGATTTTCAATCGCCATAATCGGATTGTCAATGCCGTAAGTAAATAATCTTGGGTCTGTAATCTGGAAGAATACAACCGTATCAATCCGCATGGTAACATTGTCTTTTGTAATAACCGGCTGCGGAGCAAAATCTACAACCTGTTCTTTTAAATTTACACGCTTTGCAACTCTTTCAATAAACGGCACTTTAAAATGAACACCGCTTCCCCATGTTGCCTTATATACCCCAAGACGTTCCAAAATATATGCCTGTGACTGAGGTACAATCTTTACACAGGATGCCGCAATAATTAAAATAATTACGAACAGAATAATAACTAACCACATCATATTACATGTCCTCCTCTACAATCAGCTTTACACCTTCTACTGCTGTAACCCTTACAACTTTTCCTTTTTCAATCGTATTGCCGTTTTTCGCTCTTGCAGTCCATTCCATTCCCTGAATGGTAACCTGACCTTCTGCTTTCAAATTGTCAATGGTAGCTGTTACAATTCCTTTTTGTCCCGGAATACTGTCTACATTGGTTTTCTGCACGTCCTTATTCAGGTATTTCACCGCCAGAGGTCTGGTAAATAAGAGAAGTACAACAGAAACCGCTATAAACAACAGCAGTTGCAGCCACAGCGGACCTCCTGCCAGAGAAACCAAAAAGGCAACTAATGCCCCACCTGCAAACCAGACAGTTGTAAGTCCCAGCGTCAAAAATTCAATGACAAGAAGAATTGCCAAAACTACAAGCCAGATAATGGATATTGTTCCTGCGTCCATAACCCCACCTTCTTTACTATAAATTCTCTGCATCAGTAAAGTTTCTACTGATTTGTCCTCTTATTATATTCTAGTTTTCTGAAAATATCAACGCTTTTTTCTTGTATTTCTTTTGTTTTTTATTAAAATCACTTAGTCGCATTTATCTCATAAAGAAAAACTCCAAAAACAACTTCTCGCTGCTTTCGGAGTTTTCAAAAATATAGTCAATCTTCTCTTTTAATAAAATGTCTGATTACCGATAGTCAGACCTCTGCCGCCTCCTGCATGGAAGAATAAACGGTCTCCAATAGTATTTGCTCCTGCAAACACATCTCTTGCAGCATCATAACATGCCTGACTTGCACCTCTGCTTAATACAGATGCAAGCTTACCTGACGCAGCCGGTGTAAACTGACCTTTCTGGTAAATAACTTCAGATAATGTATTTGGGAATTTGCTGCTGCGGATACGGTTCATAATTACCGCTCCTACACCAACTTTTCCTTCATAAGACTCCCCGCCTGCTTCACACTCAATAATTGCAGCCATCAAATCTAAATCTGCCTGAGATACAGATGTTGTCTGATTTGAAACTGCTGCCGTCTCAACTACGGCGTCTAACGGCTGTGCACCTGTAATCTCCCCATCGCCGTGCACGGACTCAAATAACTGCTGCGCTTCCTCTCCGGATACTAACAAGTCCTCTCTGATATATCCTTCAATCTCACCGGAAGAAACCTGAACCCATCCGTTTTCTTCACCTACCACAGTCACCACAGCTCCTGCCGGAAGCTTTCCGACTCTCTCTGTGCTGATGTCAGAGCCCTTACGAATGTTTGCGTATGTAGTCACATTCGCTGCTGCCTTATCTGACCAGTCAAAAGTTGCTTTATCTGTTGTATCTGCCAATGCCGGTACTGCCATTGCAACAGTCATGGCACCAACAGTTCCCACACAAGTTAAAAGTTTCATGAATTTTCTTCTCATTAAAATAACCTCCTGATAAGTCTGTTTCTTTTTTTTAACATTTATTACAGATTTATTAAGCTTTGTTACAAACTTATTCTAACAAGGTTACGTTTCTTTGTCAACCGGGTATTTTTTGTAACATTTTACAGTATTTCGGAGAGAAAAATAGAAAAAAGTGGCAAATATATAGAATATTCACCACTTTTCAAATTTTATATTCAATTTTTACGGCGCTGCCTGTATGCCTCGTACATCAAAATTCCCGATGCCATAGCAGCATTTAAGGACTCCACTTTTCCCTGCATTGGAATTTTAATCAGGGTATCTGCGCTCTCTGTGAGCTGCTCGGTAAGACCGTTTCCTTCATTTCCAATAAGAAATGCTGTGCCTTTCGTATAACACTCCTCATCGTAATCATTTCTTCCTTTTAAATGAGCAGCATAAGTCGTAATTCCCTTTTCTTTTAAAAGAGGAAGCACTTCCTCCTCAATGGAATTTACATAAATAATCGGCATCCTGTAAACAGAGCCCATAGTGGAACGGATAACCTTCGGATTAAACACATCTACGGAGGTTCTGCTCATAATTACGCCTGTCACTCCTGCCCCTTCTCCGGTTCGTAAAATTGTCCCCAGATTTCCCGGGTCCTGTAAATCTTCTAAAATCATCAGCAGGGGATTTTCTTCTCCGCTTAAAATTTCAGAAAGAGTATAATTCTCCATTTTCACCAGACAAAGCACTCCCTGAGGTGTTACGGTATCGGATAAATTTTTAAAAATCTTATCGTCCACAAGCTCCACATATTCTGTTTCTTCTATACTAATGCCTTTCTCCAGAAGGATTTTTTCACATTCCTCCTTCCGGGCAAAAGACTGGGATAAATACACCTTTTGCAGACGGGATTTTGGTACTTCACTGAACATCTTAATTCCCTCAACCGCAAAAACCTGTTCTTCCCTGCGTACCTTTGCTTTCTTCAATATCTGCTGTACTTTCTTTATCTGTACATTTGACGCACTTGTAATCATTTTCTTACTCGTTATTCTTGCTGTAATTATGAGACAGGGAATAGCTTATCTCGTACTGGTATTCGGAGATACCTTTCTTCATTGCCAGAGCTTCATTGATATCCATATCAATGTACTCACCGTCTCTGTAACAGATAACTCTCTTAGATTTACCTTCCAGAAGAATGTCTACTGCTTTTGCACCCATAATGGAAGCATATACTCTATCCTTACATGTCGGTGCACCGCCACGCTGCATGTGACCTAAGATAGTCGCTCTTGTTTCAATTCCTGTTGCAGCCTCGATACGTTTTGCCATAGCTTCGGAATGTCCGATACCTTCTGCATTAATGATAATATGATGTTTTTTACCTTTTTTACGGTTGTCGATGATGTTGTTGATAATTTTCTGTTCATCAAAATCGTATTTTTCAGGAAGCAAAATATCCTCTGCACCATTGGCAATACCGCACCATAAAGCAAGATATCCTGCATTTCTTCCCATTACCTCAATAATACTTACACGTTCATGAGAAGTAGAAGTATCACGTACCTTATCAATGGCTTCCATAGCTGTATTTACCGCTGTATCAAAACCGATTGTATACTCTGTACAAGCGATATCAAGGTCAATTGTTCCCGGAACGCCTACTGCGTTAATTCCCAGATTAGCCAGCTTCTGTGCACCGGCAAAAGAACCGTCACCACCGATAACTACCAGACCGTCAATGCCGTGTTTTTTACATACCTCGGCAGCTCTCTTCTGTCCTTCCGGTGTACGCATTTCTGTACAACGGGCAGTATACAGGATTGTACCACCTTTTTGAATTGTATCTGAAACGTCTACGGCAGTCATGTCAATGATTTCTTCATTCATCAGACCGCTGTAACCTTTTAAAATTCCCTTCATATTAATACCACGGCTTAAGCCTCTTCTGACTACTGCACGAATTGCAGCATTCATTCCCGGCGCATCTCCACCGCTTGTTAATACACCAATTGTTTTAATTTCTTTATTTGTAGTCATTTTCTTCCTCCATACTGTTGGCAGACTCTTGTTTCTTATTTTGTACATTCAGTCGTTTTTTATTCTAATCTATTTTCTACTGTTTTTCAATACTCTTTTCGACAACTTTTACATTATCTTTTCCGTACTTTTCGTACAGCCTTGCCAATAAATCCTGACTGATACGAATACTTTTGGATGCCCCCAGCCTTTTTATGGCTTTTGGCGACTTGATGTAAATCACCACACTGTCTTTTCCGTCTGCTTCTTTTAAATCCTCGTACAGTTCCCTCTCGCAGGAAAGAAAACTTTCCTTTGTCTCAAACTGCAGCCACAGCTCTCTTGGCGCATCCTCAAAAGAATACATACTTTCACAGATTACCTTACTTGCTCTTTCCTCTTCCACGGAAACGCGACCTTTGATAAACACCTTTTCATCAATTTCCATAAGTCTTACATTCTTTTCATAATCACGAGGGAAAACCACAATCTCCACAGTCCCCAGCAAATCCTCCAAGGTAAGAAATGCCATTACTTTATTAGTCTTCGTATACTTAATGGTCTTTTCCGTAATCATACCGCCTACAATTACCTGCTGCCCATCACGCACCTTCGGCTGTCCGCTTTCCTCATCAGGCATAAAATCCGTGGTGACCGCTGATATATTTTTCCTCCAGCAGGTCTCATATTCTTCCAATGGATGACCGCTGATATAAATTCCCAGCACTTCCTTTTCAAAGGCAAGCTTTGCCTCTTTCGGATATTCCTCCACATCCGGCATATGAATTTCATAGGCCGTTTTTTCTTCCTCTGACACAAAATCAAATAAACTCATTTGCCCTGCCATCATATTCTTCTTTTCCTGCACGATGGCGTCTAAAATCTGAGCGTATACCATCATTTTCTGACGGCGGTTTCCGGGTAGTTCGTCAAAAGCTCCTGCCTTAATAAAGTTTTCAATCGCCTTTTTGTTGACATCCTTTCCCGTCATTCTCTCAATGAAATCTCGAAGGCTTGTAAAATCTCCTCTCTGATTTCTCTCCGCCACGATGGCTTCAATCACCGGCTTTCCAATGCTTTTAATCGCTGATAATCCATATCGTATTCCCCCTCCATCTACGGAAAAGGTACTGTCTCCCTTGTTAATATCGGGAGGCAGAATAGCAATTCCCATTCTGCGACAGGACAAAATATAATCGGCAACCTTTGGTGGATTATCAATGACAGACGTCATCAAAGCAGCCATAAATTCCACAGGGAAATGGCACTTCAAATATGCGGTTTGATATGCCACCACTGCATAAGCTGCCGCATGTGATTTATTAAAGGCATACTTTGCAAAATCCATCATCTGCTCATAGATTTTATTTGCAATCTCCTCGGAAATCCCTCTGTTCACACAGCCGGGAACGCCTTCTTCTTCATTTCCGTAAACGAAATTTTGACGCTCCTTCTCCATTACCGCAGCCTTTTTCTTACTCATGGCACGGCGCACCAAATCGCTTCGTCCCAAAGTATATCCGCCCAGAGAGCGCACAATCTGCATAACCTGCTCCTGATACACAATACAGCCGTAGGTTGCGCTCAAAATCGGCTCAAGCTGCGGACAAAGGAAATGAATACTGTCAGGATTATTTTTTCCTTCAATATATTGAGGAATAAAGTCCATTGGACCGGGACGATACAGCGATATTCCCGCAATAACGTCCTCCAGACTCTCCGGCTTCAATTCCTTCATAAAGCTTGTCATTCCTGCACTTTCCAGCTGGAAAACGCCCTCTGTCTTACCTGCTCCCAGCATATCGTAGACCGCTTTATCATTGTAATCCACATGGTCCATGTCAAGAGAAATCCCTTTGTTTTTCTCAATCAGCTTCACTGCCTTTTGAATAACTGTAAGAGTACGAAGTCCCAAAAAGTCCATTTTCAGAAGCCCCAGCTCTTCTAAAGTGGTCATGGTAAACTGTGTAACAATAGAACCGTCTGAAGCCCTTGCAAGGGGAACATATTCGTCTACGGACTTCTGACTGATTACCACACCTGCTGCGTGCATGGAAGTATGGCGGGGCAAGCCTTCCAGACGGCGGCTCATATCAATAAGCTTTTTCACCATTTCATCCGTAGTATACAAATTTTTCAATTCCGGGTTCATTTTTAAAGCCTTATCGATGGTGATATTTAATTCCTCCGGTATCATCTTGGCAATGGCATCACACTGCGCATAGGGCAAGTCCATAACCCTTCCCACATCACGTATTACACCTCGTGCTGCCATTGTACCAAAGGTAACAATCTGAACCACCCTGTCTTTTCCGTATTTTTCCACCACATAATCAATAACCTCCTGCCTTCTCTCAAAGCAGAAATCCACGTCAATATCCGGCATGGAAACACGTTCTGGATTTAGAAAACGCTCAAACAGAAGATTGTATTTAATAGGGTCCAACTTCGTAATTCCCAACGTATAGGAAACAAGGCTTCCCGCCGCAGAACCACGTCCCGGTCCTACCATAATGTCATGGTCTCTGGCAAATCGGATAAAGTCCCATACAATCAGGAAATAATCCACATAGCCCATGGTTTTAATAACGCCCAACTCGTATTCCAGACGTTTTTCCAATTCTGTCAAATCTCCGCTGTATCGCTCCTTCAAACCGTCATAGCACAGCTTGTTTAAATATTCCCATGAGGTATAAGGAGCAGGCACATCAAATTTCGGCAGCTTTGTCACCCCAAACTCAATCTCCACCTCACAGCGGTCTGCAATTTTCTGGGTATTTTCCAACGCTTCAGGAATATAAGGAAATAGCTCTGCCATTTCCTCCGGAGATTTTACATAATATTGTCCTCCCTCATAGCGCATGCGGTTTTCATCACTTAAAAGCTTTCTGGTCTGTACGCACAGCAAAATATCATGGGCTTCCGCATCTGTGTCATATGTGTAATGCACATCATTGGTGGCAACCAGTGCAATGCCCGTTTCCTGACTCATTCGCAAAAGCTGCTGATTGACTCTTTGCTGCTGAGGAATTCCGTGGTCCTGAAGCTCTAAAAAGAAATTTCCCTTCCCGAAAATTTTCTCATATCGCAAAGCAGCGCTTTTCGCTTCTTCGTACATGCCTCTTGTAATATTTTTTGCAACTTCTCCTGCAAGGCAGGCGCTCAATGCAATAATTCCTTCATGATATTCCTGCAAAAGGTCCATATCCACACGTGGCTTATAATAAAAGCCGTCCACAAAAGCCTTTGACACAATTTTCATAAGGTTTTCATAGCCATGATTGTTCTCAGCCAGAAGAACCAGATGGTAATATCTGTCCTCTGCCTGTCCTATTTCTCTGTCAAAGCGAGAACCGGGGGCAACATATACCTCACAGCCCAAAATCGGCTTAATTCCCGCTGCTTTTGCTGCCCTATAAAAATCAATGCAGCCAAACATGACTCCATGGTCTGTTATGGCCGCACTGTTCATTCCCAGTTCTTTTACTCTGGCTACATATTCATTTATCTTATTTGAACCGTCTAAAAGACTGTATTCTGTATGTACATGCAAATGAGTAAAATTCACTGTATCTCTCCTTTATTCGTCTTGCTTTTCCTTGCGAAGCAGAACATTAAACCAACGATTGCTCTTGTCTGTTCTGACATCACTGGTTTTCCATATGTCCAATACTTTTATATTTGAAAAAGAGTCCAAAAGGTCATTAAGAGCCTCTCTGTCATAATCATAGAAATATCTGCCATTGTAGTTACCGTTTCTGTCTCCCTTTTGAACGGAAAAATACAAAATCCCATCATCCTTCAATGCCCGTAGGATTTTCGCCATAACGTCCTTCACTCTGTCCGGTGAAAAGTGCCCTAAAATAGCACAGGCCCAAATCCCATGAAAAACATCTTCAAATTCCATATCCTCCGCTCTAAGATGCAGCACTTCTTTTCCCGTGTGAATACTTGCCAGCTCACACATTTTCTCAGAACCATCCATGGCAGTAACGACACAGCCTTCTTCTTCAAGGCATACTGTATCTCTGCCCGATCCACAGCCTAAATCAAGAACATCTGCACTTTCCGGAAGCAATTCAACAAAACGTTTGATTTGCTCCTCCATGCCAAATTCTACTGTTTCTTCATAATAAGGTACTGCGTACCGGTCATAATAATCTATCGAGTCCACTTATTTTCCTCCTTCTGGACATTTACAATTATACTTTACTTAAACATTTTACAATTATACCACGTGCGCAGAAAAGGAAGCGCCCGATAGGGTATTTACTTTTCAAGCCGTGGCTTGCCGGTATAATCCGACGCCTCGTGGCGGCAAGCCGATTTCATCGGCTTGGTTTGCACATCGTGCAAACATTATACCATAATCTTTTCTCTTGGAAAAGTCTTACCGTATAGAAATTTTTCCATTTTTTATTTCGATTTTATTTTCTTTTAACAGATGCCCCACTGCACGCTTAAAAGCATTTTTACTGAGTCCGAACTCTCTTTGAATAATCTTCGGGTCTGCCTTATCGTCAAAAGGCAGCTCTCCGTCAAACTCCTGAATGATTTCATAAACACTTTCTGCATCTTCATAAATCTGCATATATGCTTTTTTCTTGGCGCTCAGTGTCAATTTTCCGTCCTCACGGACCGCTGTCACACGACAGGTCAGCTCATCTCCCGGTTTATAATTCCCCTGTGCCTCCTGTCTTGGTATCATGGCAGAATATTTATCATCCACAGCCACAAAGACACCAAAATTATCGCTGATTTCATAAACAACACCGGTTACTGTATCGCCTTCTCCATAAGGTGAGTCTGTTCTTAAATAATGATACACCTTCATGGTCGCACAAAGACGGCTACTCTTATCAATATACAATGCTACCAGAACTTCTTCGTTTTCATGAAGCTTTTTTGTCTGCTGTTTATATGGAAGGAAAAGGTCTTTTTCCAAGCCCCAGTCTAAAAATGCTCCTATTCTTGTTACCTGTGCTACGCGGAGCACTGCAATTTCTCCCAAAGTAATTTTCGGCTCTCTCACAGTGGCAATCAAACGGTCTGATGAGTCCTTGTAAATAAATACAGAAATCTTATCGCCCTTCTGTGTTTCTTCCGGAACCTGTTTTTTCGGCAGAAGAACAGTTTCCTTCTCCCCTGCATTTTCTGTTTCACCTAAATAAACACCGAAATCTACCAGCTTTGCAACTGTCAGCTCCTGTTTTTTTCCTAATTCTATCATAAATTCTCCTCTATATTTCTCTTAACTGATTACTGTGTTTCAAGCATATCATAGAACATTTCTTTTCACAATAAATTTATCTATCGAAACTCCACAATCGCATAAGTTTCTCCATCAGGACTGTCCAGACTCACTGTGTAAATTCCGTTTTCTTCGTCTTCATGCACCTTCGGTATTATCACACTGTCCAAAACTGCCTGACTTTTATATTCTGCCCGCATTTGTTTTACTGCAAAATCTGCCGGAATATATTCCTGCGCCATCAGCACATATTGTCCGTTGTTTACATGATGATTGGTGTCCAAATGATGTACTTTCACCTGAAATGAAGGAAATTCTTTGTAATCCTTTGACATCCTTATCTTTCTGGGGGCATATTCCATATCCAGCTTTTCCTCTAACACATAAGCCTTAATCTGAGTTTCATCCACATTCACCGGATGACCTGTATTCAAATCCAGAAGTGTCCATAGAGCATTCGCATAGGCTACTTTATTGCCATTTTCATCCTCCATGGCAAAATTTCTTTTTCCCAGAAAATGCTTAAACTCATAAGGCCACGTAGATATTGTAACTTTTTCACAAAGCTTAGGATAACGTTCCACCACAATCTGCCATGCGGAAAGCACCCATACCTGATGTCTCTCTTCCAGAAATTTCATACCAACGCCGATATCCTCTGATTGAAATGTACTGCAATCCTGAAAATAATTGATAATTCCATTTAAGGTAAGACATTTATTCTCCCCTGTCTCGCTGAAACGTATTCTGCTGTCAAAAGAATATTTCATAATCATTATCCCCCTATTCTTTTCTATAAAGCAAAAAAATATCCCAGACGCTTTGTCTGGGATTGAAAGCTGGGCTACAAGGATTCGAACCTTGAAATGACGGAGTCAGAGTCCGTTGCCTTACCGTTTGGCGATAGCCCAATGTTTTGTGTTGTGCCTCACAACAAAATGTATTATATATCATTGTTTTTAAAAATGCAAGTACTTTTTTAAAATTTTTTTATTTTTTTTAAAATTATTTTTTAGAGCATATTTTAGGGGGATTTTAAAATAGGAAGAACACGTTCCAAAAAGCCTTTGCAGTTTTCTTCATCTGACATCACTGCTGCAAACATAAAATTATTTTTAATTGTAAGGTTCTTTAATAATGTATCCATACTTTTTCCTCCATCTTACAGAGGAATTCTATAACATATAGTATAGCAAAGAAAAAACAAGTTTCCAGACCTTTTCCTTCTTGAACAGGGCATAAAAAGTTCTCTATTTATTTCCCCTTTCTTCACAGAATGTTCATTGACTTTTTCTTTCTAAAAAGAGTAAACTATTAGTTACATACTCTATATTTCATCACATAACATACTTTAAAATCCGCAATCATCAGCCTAATATCTCTTACAGCTCCCTCTTTAATTCCTTTCAGCTTTATTTCTTCCATTAACGTATAGCTATCTTCTCAGATACACACTCAGTATTCCAACAGCAAATGATTAGTCCTATTTTCGCAGTTTTTCGAGTATAGTGATGTTTTGAAAGCCTTGTTTGAGTGCATCTGCATAAGATACAACAAAAAAAGCCACAATACCGCTCCCCACAGCATCATGGCTTTCTGACTTTTTCTCTATCTGTTTTCTTTTTTCTTCATAATCCAGAAGTAATATGGTATCAGTGGTATCAGCGCTGCAATCCATGCCGCCGGGTCTGCCATACATACTCCTGCAAAGCTGGTATTTCCTGCCACCAGAAAAACAATTCCGGCTCTGGCAACCAACTCAAACACGCCTCCCATCATAGGCACAAATCCGTATCCCATACCCTGCAATGCGTTTCGGTAAAGGAAAATACTTCCCAGAAACGGGTATGCCCACACCACCGTATTAAAGTAAATTCCCGCTGCCTTCAATACTTCTGTCTCCGATGCTTTCACGAAAATCAACATCAGATACTCTCCAAAGAAATGAACCAACACCATCATAATCAAGCTGGTAACTAAAATCATTCCCTGTGTGAGATATACGCCCTTTCTCACTCTGTCCATCTTGCCTGCTCCACGGTTCTGCCCTACATAAGTAGCAATGGTAGCGCCAAAGGACACGAATACGGTACAAATGATATTCTGAATTTTTCCTGCTGCGGAAAATCCCGCCATGCTCACTGCGCCATATACGTTAATAGCTCCCTGCACAATAATGGTTCCGATAGCAGTAATGGAAAACTGCAATGCCATAGGAATTCCAAGTCCAAGCAGCTTGTTGATTGTGCTCATGGAAAAATGAAAATCTTCCTTTTTTAACTTCAAAACATCGAATTTTTTGAGAATATACAGGAAACACAAAAGCGCTGATATTCCCTGTGCAATTACTGTGGCATAACCGCAGCCTTCCACACCCATGTGGAACACCACAATAAATACAATGTCAAGCACTACATTAATCACCGCAGATATAATCAAAAAATACAAGGGTGACTTACTGTCCCCCAACGCTCTTAGCACACCGGCAAGGGCATTGTAAGCACAGGTAACTGCCAGACCGGCGTAAATAATTGCCATATAGCTGCTGATATCTCCCATAAGATGCTCCGGTGAATTCATCAGGCGCAAAATCGGCTCATTGGCAATTAAAAGCCCTCCTGTCATCACTACAACAAAGCCCACACAGATGTAGACGGACATAGCGATATAATGTCTCATTCTATCCAGCTTTCCGGCTCCAAACCATTGGGCAGCCCATATAGAAAATCCACTGGTAAGCCCGTTTAACCAGCCTGTAACCAAAAAGATTAAAGAACCGGTACTTCCAATAGCTGCAAGAGCATCTACGCCCAAAAACTGTCCTGCAATAATGGAGTCCGCAATATTATAAAACTGCTGAAAAATATTTCCTAAACACATTGGAATCATAAATCTGATAATCAGCTTTATGGGACTTCCCGATGTCATGTCATTTGTCATCCTTCTTCCCCTTTCCTTCTTCATTCTTATTTCACGATTTTTTATTTTATCACGCTTTTTTTTATAATTCCAGAGATGTTTTTCACATATTTTCCCTTTATTTACATATCCTATTGTTAAGATTGAAAAGTATTTTTATGTATCGGAGGTGTTTTTATGCTTTTTTTATTATTCCTTCTCCTTATTCTTTTTACTCTTTGTATCCTTTGCCTCCCCATGGCAAAGACAAGCTTTGACAAAGAGCTTTCAGACAAGGAGCAAGAAGCATTTCTTCAAGCTTACAAAGACAAGAACTCCAAGCCTTCTTCCTGAAGAGTAATCTCCACACAGTAATTGGTTTCTTTCCATAAATCTTTTGGCAAATGAATGACAATCGTAGATATTTCCTCACAGTTTAACGTATTTTGCGGTTCTAAAGCTCTGTCATTCTTTAAAACTTTAGCACTTACAGAATGATTGGAAATGTTTGGAAGCTCAATATATTCTCTTTTCTTCAATACGTGCACATAGAGCTTATGCTCCTTTCTGGTAAGCTCTGCCCAGTCCAGCTCATAAGGGTAATATGGCATTGCCTTTGTTCCGAAAATCCCTTCGCCGTTTTCCTTTGCGTATTTACCCACTTCATTTAAAACGTCCAGACTTCCCTTTGGCACTGCTCCTGTTCCGTCAGGACCGATATTCAGCAAATAATTTCCCCCTCTGCTTACTACTTTTAAGAGCAGACGGATAACCTCATCCGGACTTTTAAAGTTTTCGTCTCCTATTTTATACCCCCATGTGTCGTTTAAGGTAGCGGGAAGCTCCCAGTCTCCTTCATAGGAAAGACGTGGAAGGAAGTTGTCGCTGGTTGTCATATATTCTCCTAAATCATTTCCTATTCTTCCACTTACAATACAATCCGGCTGAAGGGATTTTACCGTATCAAACAATTCACGGCTGTAAACACTGTAAAGAAAATCAAATATGGTGTAATAAACATCCATCCACTTCTGTTTTCCTTCTTTTGTGCTACGGAGGTTTTCACTTTTACTGCTGAATTCTTTTTCATAAAATTCCACCTCTCACTTCTTTTCTGATATCTTTATTTTATCTTGTGAAGCTTAGAATTTATATAGGTGGTTTTTTATATCCATTGGTTATTTTTGTTTTTCTTTTAAATTTCCGTTCTCGTCTACGTCCTCTTTGGTAATCACAGGAATTTTTACAACGACCAGCGTTCCCATGCCCTTTTTGCTGTATATGGACACAGCATCCTCAATACCAAAGTAAAGACGAATACGCATCTGGGCGCTGTGAAGTCCAATTCCCGTACTTCTGGGCGCTTTTTCCTCTGTGTTTTTTCTTCCCTCTTTAATCTGACTGCGTACCTGCTCCAAACGCTCTTTTTCCATTCCACAGCCGTTATCTATGACTCTTATCCAAACCCATCCGTCTCTTTTACGGATAGAAAGGCGAACGGTCATCGGTCTTTCCAAGCCTTCTGTTCCGTATAAGAAAGAATTTTCCACAATGGGCTGAAGAAGAATTTTCAGGGAATGCAACTCGTGAACCTGCGCCATATCTGTCTGCAATTCAAATTCTACACTGTCTCCATAGCGGTTTTTCTGGATTTTCACATACGCCATGAGATGTTCTATTTCATGCTCCATAGGCACAATCACCTGTCCTCCGCTTATGGAAAAGCGATACATTCTGCCAAGGCTTGCCGCCATTCTTCCAATGTCCGGACGGCGGGCTTCATTGGACTTCCACACAATATTTTCCAATGTATTATACAGGAAATGAGGATTTATCTGGCTCATCAACACCTCGAGCTCCAGCTCCTTCTTTTTCCTGTCCGCCTTTAATCCTTCAATGATATGAGTATTAATCCTCTTCAACATGGAATTATAATAAACCATCATATCATAGATTTCATTTCTTCTGAGGTATTCTTTTAATTCCACATAAGCGTCTAAGTTTCCGTTATAAACCTCTTTCATGGAAATATTCAGCTTGTTAATGGGCTCCATAAAGCTTCTGTAAAGATAAGTAATCAACAAAGCACTGGTGCCCACAGATACTAAAAGAATAATAAAAAATTTCAGATACAAAGTATCCACAGAAGCCGTCACTTGTGTCTCAGGAACAACCATAATAGTTCTCCAGTCATTGATTTCTGATTTTTTTATATCCACCAAATAACTCTTTTTGTTTCTACCGATTTCAAGGACTTTTGTCGAGCTGTCCTGCACTTTTTCAAATAAACGTTCTGGAATTTTTCCTTCTTTTAGAATTTCTTCGTCACTGCTGGAAATAACATTTCCTTCTCCGTCTATAGTATAAATTTCTCCTCTTAATGCTTTTGCCTTATCTTTATATAAATCATAAAAAACCCCTTCATTCAGAGCAAAAATCTGTACATATTCATAACGGTTATGCTCACGGGAAAATACACGTCTGGAAGCAAAAACTGCCATTTTCTCATGAATATCCTTTGGCTTGTCACTGAGCAAAAAGTTTTCCCTTGCCGGATACCATATAAGCTGCATTAAATTTGCCGGATCATTTACCTGCATTTTTTCCAGCTCATGCTTTGTTTCCTCTGTATCCTGATTGGGATCTCTGAAATTTAAAAGCTCCCCTCTCCAAGTATACATGGCGCTGAGCTTTTCACGGCGGTTCAGCCTGTCCAATGGCTCTAATATCTGCTCATGAATACGGACAATAGCTCCTTTTTTATAAGAACTGCTCCTTTTGCTGTAAATGGTTTCCGCATAATCCTCGAACTCATCTGTCCCTGCATACACATCGGACATGGCATACACTTCATCTACCTTCTCATCAACATTTCGGCTCACTTCTCTTAAATCATGATGGGCAGTACGAATATACTCCTCTTTTAAAGCAGACCTTGTCTGCCAGAATAAAAGAGTCACCACGCCCAGCACCGGAATTAAAATCAACAGCATGCCAAAGAGCATTTTCCGCTTTAACGCTCCTGTTTTTTTCTTTTTCATTCCCTTCCTGACCTCGCACCTTCTACAAAGTTTCTGTATTCATTGGGGCTCATGCCACAGCTCTTTTTAAACACTTTAATGTAATTTGATACGTCTGCCCAGCCAAGAGCTTCCGCAATCTCATAGATTTTCAGGGATGGGTCAGACAAAAGCTCCTTGCTCTTCTCCACTCGCTTTTGTGTTACATATTCACTAAAGTTACATTCAAATTCACTTTTAAAGATTTTGGAAATATAGGCAGTATTTTTATGCACCTTTCCCGCAATATATTCCAGAGAAATTTTATTGGAGGTAAATTCCAAATCTACGATTTCCCGAATAGCAGATGCCAGACTGCTGCGCTTCTTATTCTCTCCCCTCATCTCTTTGCAGGCTTTGGAAGACTCTGACAGCACCAGATACAGAAAATCTCTTTTTTCCTTCAACGTATCCTTTTTATAAATATCCGAATATCTGCATCCCTGCTCTTTCATAACCTTTTCCATCTGCACACTGCATCGCAGAAGCTTTCTGGAAATGTGAAACAGCAATTCCAGACACAGACGGTTAATATAGCCATAATCGGAAATCACCCTGTCGTAAAAAACAGAAAAGGTGCTGTCCAAGGCTTCCATCAGTTTTTCCTTTTCCTGCTTTAAGATATATTCCATAATCTTTGCATCGTCAAAGGAAATGGTATAATAATCAAAATCCGCTTCTCGAATTTCATCATAATACATAATCAAATCTTTTTTCTCTTTAAAGATTTTCTGACTGACACAGCACTTTGCCTGCTCATAGCACTGGGGCAGCATCTGATAATCCACACAAAAGCTGCTGATGCCCACGGACAAGCAAATCCCCGTACTTTCTTTTACATATTGCAGTAATTTCTCTGTTTTTTCCCGTAAGGTTTCCTCTTTTTCATCAGGCGGAAGCATTAAAATTCCTGTCAGCCTTTCCTCGTAGTTCAAAAAGAATTTTCCTGAAATGTCATCTAAATGTTGATATTCCCGCAAAGCCTTTAACACCTGCACCGTCAGATGATAATTGACATTCCTATCATTTTTCTAACTGTCTTCCAGATAAAAGAACATAACGCTGAAACGACATTCTCCTTCAAAAAGCTGCTCCATTTCATCTTCGTTGTAGCCGTATCCTTTGATTAAGGCATTACATCTTTTCTGCTCTCTTAACTGTCTGGCTTCTTCGTCAGAAAGTCTGCGCTCTACATCCTCATCCAGCTTCTTCTTCATTTTGCGGAATACTTCCTCAAATTCATCAATATCCGTAGGTTTTAATAAATATTCACTTACTCCGTTCTGAATTGCAGTCTGAAGATATTCAAAATCATTGTAACCGCTTAAAATTACAATTCTGATATGGGGATATTCCTTATTCAGCCGCTTCATCAGCTCAAGCCCGTCCATTTTCGGCATGCGGATATCGGAAAGCACCAAGTCCGGACATTCCACAGCGATGGCTTCCAGCGCTTCTTCTCCGTTTGAGCAAACTCGGCTTATCTGAACCCCCCATTCTTCCCACGGCAGGCTGTTTGCAATACCCTGTGCGATTGCCTGCTCATCTTCTACTATCATTAGTCTGTACATATTTTCACCCTCTGTATATTATGCGAAACTAATGGTATCTCCTTTATCTGCACAAATCAACAGGCTTCCTATTCCCAGACACTCCTCCACCTGAAGTAAATCCTGCGGTCCTGTCAAATCACGGTATCGGAATATTAACTGATATTCGTGATTATCTGTGCGGATATACAAGCCCTGCGCCTGTTTCTCATCCAGCATACAATCACGTACAGGATTATAAACCTGCTGCATACGCACCTCTGCCTTTTGCTTCTGTCTGCCTGCCAGCACCGCAAGCATGGCTGTTGTTCCTTCTCCCCTTCTATCTGCCCAGATACTTTCGTTTTTCTCACACAGATTATAATGGCGGGAAAGCTTGCTCTCAACCTTTCTAACAGATGTGTCTTTCTGAGGAAATACCAATTCCATTTTTGCTTTCTTTCCATTATATACAATTCTGTTGTCTTCGTAAACAAGCTGTCCCTGATTATTGAAGTGGAAAATTCTGCTATATGTATGTGTTTCTCCTGTATACGCCATATCTGCAACCACATAAATTCCCGGTTCTAATACGACTATTTTTCTATTCAGAAGCACCTGCGCTCCCCCTTGCAGATATCCTGTATGTGCACCCTCCAATACCAGATATCCGTTCTTTTCCTTTGGTGCAAATCGAAGCTCAGGCACAGCGTTTTGGCTGCCCCATGCGTCTGTATATTCCATAAAGTCCTGTCCGTCTACTAAAATCGTGTTGTGTGCATAAGCGCTTTTCAGCCAAATCCTGTTTTCTTCGTGATAAGTATACTGATATCTTCCTGCATCCACCAGTACGTCCTCGCCTTCGCTGACCACATCAAGATGCAGCTTGTCATTATGTCCGTGTCCTCCGCCCAGGCAGCCGTTTCGGAAGTGAAGATATTCTCCGTCACGCTCCCAACTACTTCGCACATAATAATTTCCACTTTCCTCCATCATAAAATTCTTCTGCTTCGGCGTCTGTCCATTGATGTTGTCGTAAATATCTGCTCCTTTTTGACGTAAATCCCAGATACTCTCATAGTCCGGATATTCTCCTGCACAGCCCTTTAAAGCCTCTGCCTCCTGACAGCCTTCCTTTGCCAGAATAATAGCAGAAGCAGCCAGCATATCCTCCAGACAAGTTTCGTCACTGTCTCCGGTAAGAGGCTGACAGCCATCCGGTTTTTTCCATGCCACATTTGCCATTGCCATACGGCGGGTAACTTCTAAAAGCTTTTCGGGAATTTCCCTTTCCCATACCTGTAAAATATGAACGCTCTCTAAAAAGCAGTGCAGAACTTCATTGTGATACATACAGGACTGCTCCCAATGTACGCCGTCTGAAAATACCTGAATTTGCCCTTCCTGCTCCAGACGCTTTAAAGCCGTTTCCACATATTCCTCCTGATTAAGCGCCAGACCGATAAACAGCAAACCGTGGTTTTCAATAACACCCCAGTTGCTGGAAATCTGAAAGCCCCTTCTGGCATGAAGAAGATATTCTCCATGTTCCTCTAAGCTTTTTGTAAACATTTCCATAAAAGCGTCATCAATCAGCGGACTGTTTTCAAAATATAAGATGCTCTTTGTCCAGTTTTCCCCACGAATACCTGCCTCAATTTCTCTCCATGTAACCTTTTTACTCTCCTCTGTCAGAGGTACGCCTGTAATCCAGTCTGTTATCATATCTACAAAGGCTTTGGCATACTTTTCCTCTCCTGTCATGGCATAAGCCTGTCCCAGACAGATAAAATAACGATGACGGTTCATCTGATAAATAAACTCCGGATCATCTGTGGGCATATACGTCCAGTTAATGGGATATGTAAACGTCTCCTTTTCGTAGGTACGCTCCATGTCCCAGGGTAAGTCAAAAATAAACTCTAAGCGCACAGCCTCATCTGCAATACGCATAATCTGGTCGGTGTTTTCCGAGCGATATTCTCTCGCCGCCTTTGCACACCATTCCAACTCGCCCTTTTGATATCTGTTTTTCTGTCTTTCAAAATATTCTTTTTTATTCATAATTTTCCACTCCTTCTAGCTCTAATCTGCTGTTTTCTAAAAGAGTAACGCTCCTTCGTATCCCACAATAACGCAGCTCTATGGTTTGAGTTTTCCCCGAAGAAAGAGAAATTTTTGTAAGTTTTCCACATTTCCATGCGAAATCCACCTTCAGCCTTCCTTCCAGACACAGACCTGTCACCATCCCTGTCTCCATTCCCTCAGGAATAATCCGAAGAAGCTCTACCACATCACCCCTTCGGGATGCCAATGCTTCCAATACTGCCTCTGCCATTCCGAAATTTCCGTCAATCTGAAACGGGGGATGAATATCCCACAGGTTTTCATCCACACTGTTTGCAAGAAATTGTCTCATCTGCTCATCAAAGTTTTTCTTGTCCTTTAAGCGGGCATAAAAGCACATAATCCACGCTTTACTCCAGCCCGTATGACCGCCTCCGTGCTCCAAACGATATTCCAGAGTTCTTTTCGCCGCCTCGAAAAGCGCAGGCGTATCCTCTGAAATTTCTCTTCCCGGATGCAGCCCATATAAATGAGAAATATGACGGTGTCCCTTTTCTACTTCCTCGTATTCCTCCTGCCATTCCAAAATCCTGCCAGACTTCCCAATCTTGGTAGGCGGCAAATGTTCTAATATCTCCTGCGCCATTTTTTCTGTCTCATATTCCGGCGAACCTGTATTATATCTTCTGCATCCTTCCAGATAATTCTCCGCAAGCTCACGAATAATCTGATGGTCCATGGCAACGCCCATAGCCACACTGGCTTCCTGACCATCTAAAAGGCGATAGGTATTTTCCGGTGATACCGTAGGGCCGCTTATCCACATTTTATCAGATTTCCGATAAAGATAGTCATAGAAAAATAAAATACATTCTTTCATAACAGGCAGCACACGCTCCCTGATTTCCTTCGGATTTTCCTCAAACTCACTGTGTTGATAAAGCTGGTTTGCCATCCATGCGCCACCCATAGGCCAGAGAAATGCAGGAAGCCACAACCCTGTAATGTCCGTGTCTCCCCACAAATTTGTATTGTGATGCGCTACAAAACCTCTGCAAGCATACACTTTCTTGGCTGTTTTTCGTCCATTTGGAAGCATCTTTTCTATCAAGTTGAAGAACGACTCATAGCATACGCCCAGTCCTGCTCTATCTGCCATCCAGTAATTCATCTGGAGGTTAATATTGATGGTATATCCGCTTTCCCACGGAGGAGTAAAGCTGCCGTTCCATATCCCCTGAAGATTTGCAGGCAGCGCACAGCCATAGGAGCTACTGATAAGAAGATATCTTGCGTAGGAAAACATAAGCCAAGTTAAATAGCCCTGAACCTTTGGTTCTTCACAGCGTTTTAAAAGCTCATCCGCCGGAATTTGAGCCAGCTCCTCTGCCCCTTCTATCTCCAGTCTCATATTATTATAGAGTCTTCCGTATTCCTCAATATGCGCCTTCTTAATCTCCTCAAATCCCGCTTTTGCTGCTTCTTTTAAAAGCCTGCCACACGCATCTAAAGATTTTTTATCCTCATAATCCGTACGCACGCAAAAGAAAATTTCCACATAAGAGGCTCTTTCTACAAGAAGATATCCACCTTCTACACAGACTCTTCCATCTGTTTTCCCCACTCTGCACCTTACATCATAACACACTCCGTCTCCGCTGTGTCCGTTTAAAGAAATTTCTCTGTCCTCTACTTCGGCATTTTCTTCAAACGCTCTGCGGTTTAATCCCAAGGAAAAGCTCATGCCCTGTTCTTTGTCTGTTTCCATCCGCAGAGCAGTGACCTGATACTTAACAGAAGAAAAAATCTCTCTTACTGTCTTGCAGTTGTCAAAGCAGATTTTCACTCCTGCTTCTCCTTTTTCTAAGTCAATTCCTCTAAAATACTCCTTTACTTTTCCAAAAGGCTCAAAATTAAGAACTGCCTCTGCCGCCGGATGATAAGGATTGGTATATCTGGGATTTCCCACAAACCATCTGCTGCATAAGGTCTGTGCCTTGCTTGCTTCTCCTTTTTCTAAAAGTTCTCTCACCTTTTCCAGCTTTTCCTTGCCTGCTTCTACGGCTCGCTCTCTTTTTCCTCCGTACCACAGACTTTCTTCATTTAAAACAATCCGTTCCTGCTGTACACCGCCCAAAAGCACTGCTCCTTGTTGTCCGTTTCCCACAGGAAGTCCCTGTTCCCAGCTTTTTGCCTCGTGTGTTAAATAAAAACCTTTTCCCATTTCTGTCTCCTATTTTTTATAAAAGCTTATACTATCCCTTATTTTATAACTATTGTAACCCTGCCCTATTTTTAATGATATAGGTAATTTTCAACATTCATGGGTGATACTTGCCTGTGAAATAAAAACTGCCGCAGAAATATAGCTCAGATACAATGACCTGACTGTATTTTCTACGACAGTTTCTTATTCCTTTATTTTATATTTTTCTTTCTTCTGTACAAAGCTGTTATTGTTCCTAAGGATATAACACCAATGCACATCCAAAGCATGAGCTGTGCCTCATCCCCTGTTTTTACGCCACCGTTTGAGCCATTGCTCTGATTTCCGCTCTGATTATTTCCCTGTGAATTTGAAGGTGTATCTACCACTACTCCAAATCCTCCCAGACTTTTTACAGAAACAGATACCATATCGTCTGCACTCTTACCATTCAGTTTTTCTACTTTTCCGTCTATGTAATGCAATACAGTAAGCTGCTGTCCGTTATATTTTTCTCCTACCGGAATAGACAGCACTGCTTCCTTAGGAAGCTCTAAGTTCTTTCCATTCTGTCGGATAACAACATCATATAAACGGAATACAGATTTTGCAGAAGGAATTTCCTTTCTCATTGCTTTCACTGCTTCACTGTCTTTATCAAGAGGTGTTACCAAAAGCTCCATATCCTGCTCAAGACCTTTTCCTTTTAAAGAAACTCCATACTTTTTATTTACCAATGTAATTTCTTTCTGCTCATCCGGATTTGGATTTGGCTCAGGATTTGGTTCCGGTTGTGGCTCAGGCTGTGAAGTCTTTTTCTGCTCTATGGTAAGAAGATACGTTTTGATGTCTTCTCCTCTTACTGTTTTTTTAGAAACAATTTCAATTTTTGTTCCGTCTTCCACAGGAATAGCCTGTCCGCTTTCATAAACCTTATCTGCTGACTTTATTACTGTTTCCGCATAGCGATTATAAGATTTCGGATTTAATGTAATTTCTTTTACCTTTTCTCCCACTGAAAGCGTATATTCATAAGTATCTCTTGCATATTCCGGTGACAATTTACCGTCTGTAATTCCCAGTGTAGATAATTCGGCATTTTCTGTTACGTCTTTTCCCAGATTTTCCGTATATTCTACTGTAATTACGTCCTTATCTTTTAACTTGCCGTTTTCTACTGTAAAATCCGCAAAACCGGTTTTTGTAAATTCGTCATTTAAAGTACCTACCCAGCCGCTGCCCGGTCCACGGTCAAATTCGCCAAGTCCGTCAATTTCTTCAATATATTCTCCGTTTCGAATAGAAATACTAAAGCCATTTTCCTTGCAGGCACGTTCAATTACGCTCATCATAGAGTCCGTCTGATAAATCGTTGCCTGTGTCTGAAGCATCATACCCTTTATTTCGTTTTCTTCCAGAAGGGACAACAGTTTTTCTTCCTTCTTTAAGCCGTCCATAATCGTTAAAGTAACTTTACCGACTTCTTCACCCAGCGTTTTTAATTCCTCAATGCGTTCAATAGCTTTCTGTAACTTCTCTGCATTATGTACAAGCTGCTGTTCATCTTCTGTAAGGCTTTCATACAACGCCTGAATGGAAAGCACAACTTCTGCATCTTCCAATGTTAAATCTTTTATCGCCGGAAGGTTTTCAATAAGCTGAATAACTTCTTCTACTTCTGTTTTTTGATTTTCTTCTGTTAAATCCCAGTAAGTCTTTTCTCCTGCTTTTGCCTGTGTATAAGCTGTAAATGCCTGAAATACCTGAACACCGGACATTTCATTTAACTTTTTATTACTTTTATCATGGCAGAAACCATTTCCTTTTTCTGTTTCACAATAATAGTTGTCCATAAGACAGGTAATCATATTACTATAAGGAGTTCCAAAATCGGAATTTAAAGGATTGATGCCTAAAATCGTCAAAGTAAGCAATACCTGCGCTGTACTTTCAGACGTTCCAAAGTCATAAGAGTCAGACATAGAATTCTTCAAATATTCTAATCCTGCTTCCACTGCCTGATGAACTTTTACATTTGTATTTCTGTACGGAGCCAGCGCCTGCAAGCACATAGCTGTCATATCCACACTGACAGTCTGATTATCCATAAGTCCGAAACCGCCGTTTTCTTCATTTTGGAATTTCAAAAGTGCAGTTATGATACTCTCCCTGTTCCATTTTGCATCTGTGGGAATTTCCATTCCTTTTGCATCCGTTACCAGCAGCGCCCATGCCAGCTCATTTGCACCCATATCTAAGCTCGGATGATTATAAATCATTTCTACCAGATTTACACCGTCTACATCCGTAATGTCTTTGTTCATAATTAACAAGGACAATGCCACACGCTCCATATCTGTGGGTTTCTGCTTTTTACTCCATTTTTTCACTGTGTCTGCCACAGACTGATAATAAGCATCTAATTTTTCCTGTGAAATGGTTTCTCCTGCACGCAGACGTGCATACACAATCCAGTCGTTATTGTTATACTGATAATTTTCTTCTGGATATTTGGATGCAAATTGCTCTTTTGCCCCCTGCAATCCTTTATTTATCAACGCATCAATATCTACCTGCGGTGTTTCCCCGCCTGACACAGTAACGGTGAATTTTATAGGCTCTACTTTATTTGTCTTGTCTATCGGAGTTCCTGTTACCGTTACAGTACCTTCTTTTAAAGACTGCACATAATACTTATCACTGGTAAGAAAAGAGCCTTTATCCGGTGCATTATCCCATTCCGGATTTCCTTTTTTCCAATATCCCTGTTCTTTACGGACAACCTTTACAATTCCCGCTTTATCATAAGACCATTCCAACTGTGGATCTGTAACACTCCAGCCATCCTTGGAAAGCTCTCCCTCAAAGGTTAAGTTAAGGAGCTGTTCTGTGAAGTTTTCCATCTGGAGGTTGCTTTCATCTATGGTTATTTTTGTTAATGGATTTTTATACTTATAAGTAACCTCTGAAGTTCCGCTTACTACGCTTGTTTTCTTTGTCTCAGGATTTGTCTGTTCGATTTTTGCCGTATAAGTGACTGTACCCGCTTTATATGGTACATACCCCTTTACCATGCTATCTACATAGTTAGCAATAGAAGGAGCACTGCTTGTTACTGTCCAGTTACTTGCATAGCTGGCATTCTCCGGTGATACAATCACACCGCTGTAATCCGGCAAAAACGCATAATTGTCAGGATCATTTGCATTTCTGGAATGAATTTCTTTTTCTCCCGAAATAGCCGGCTTCACACTTTCAACAGGTACATAGGAAGAAGTTGCTTCTACCTCTGCTTTTATTTCGGGGTTTGCCTTTGCGGTCACTGTCATAGATGCTGTTCCCGGCTTGTTGAACTTAAATTCGCTGGATGAGTTTAAGTTATAAATCAATTTTCCATCACTTGGCGCATAAGTAAAACGAGAACTATGTACCGGAATAAATTCTTCGCTTCCCTGATATTTTGCCTGTACCTGAATATTTTTCCATTCGGAACCTTCTACTTTTATTTTACCGTTAGTTACATCCTCTCCATCAATAAAAAGCTTAATTTGTTCAATTATCTGTGATTTTGCAATTACTTTTACCCAAGCAACTGTTTCTGTGGATGCATCTGCTTTTCTTTCTGTTGCTGATACAATGGCAGAACCCTCTGCATCTACTCGAAGTTCACCTCGATCTGCCCCTATTGATAAGGCCCTGTCCGGCTTTACATCTGTTATGTTCCATGACACTGTACTCGTAGTCGGTAATTCTTTTAAGTGAAATGTTCCTGCCAGATTAAAAGCACCTACCTCATCCGGTGATACATATAAAGTCTGATTTTCAATTGTCTCTGTTACACCATCTGCAAAAGCAAACTCTATTTCATATTTATTTTCCGGAAAATTTGGTTTGTTGGGATTATATTCCTGATTCTCCCCAAAATAAGGATATCCTGTACTATTTTGTCCCCATGCGATGCCAAACTCACCCTTATTCTTGTTTAAAAGCTCTACAAATTCCTTCGTCTTCATATCATCTTCTGACTTTGCAGAAGAATTTATTAATGCTTCTGCCGGAAATTGTACTGGATTTTTCCCACTGTCAGACCAATAGGAATTGATTAAGTTACCTCCTTTATATTCTTTAAATAAAACAGCTATTTTCCCTTCGCTAATAGAATAACTATTAATCAATCTGCCGCCTGTAAGACGTTTTGCAAATCCACAGGCTCCATCGCCTTTCACGTCTGTATAACAGTTAATAATTGCACCTTTTAAATCATATCCTGCCGGCCCGCTTTCTGCCCATGAAGCTAAAGTACCGGTAAAATGTGTATTTTGTAAAATCCCTTGTTCTCCAACACTCTGAAACAACCATGTAGTATCTTCAAAAGTAACCGTATGTCCATTTCCATCAAAGGTAGCGTTAAATTCAAAAAACGCCTTATATTTTTTGTCTAATGTAATATCATTATCAAGAACATAGTAAACGTCTGTCTTTTCAGCGTCTATTTTCTCCAAATCTGCCTGCTTTTTAATATGAACAACCTGGTTTTCATCTTTTGGCGGAGCAACCGGTTCTGTTACTTTTTTCTTTTCTAATTGTTCTTTTGCCGCATTTAAGGCTTTCAAAGCTTCCTCAATTTCTGTCTGCTTTACATCTGATTTCTGCAAAACTTGTTCTGCTACATCTAATGCTTCAGAAAATGCTTTCCAACTTTTTTCAGTATATCTGTCCTGCTCCAGTCGCTTTCCTTCATTTACAGCATTTTGGAGAGCTGTTTTATCTATCTGTTCAGGTTCTGGATTTCCTCCACTCTGTCTTAAAACAGGTAACCCTTGATTACTTCCATCTGACGGAGAAGTCCATGTAAATCCTGTGTCCGGAATATCTTTATTTAATAATTGCGCTGCAGACTTTAATTCCTCTAATGTTTTTTTGAAACTATTTCCGTCTTCAGGCTTTTTTCCCCAAGATACAGGTCCCGAAGCTGACGAAGCTTTATCTGTCGCATAATAACTGTTAGATAAAATACTTTCTTCCGTTTCTCGAATTCCAACAAGTCCGCCTGCCATCATAGCGTCAATACTTCCACCAAAGTACGTATTTTTAACTGCTCCTGAGCGGAAAGTTCCTACAAGACCTCCTACTTCTCCTGCCCACCCAGTTAATTTTATTTTAGCCGTAGAATAGCAGTTCTGAATGGTTCCGCTTAAAGTAATCGCTATACTTCCAAAAGTTTTGTCACTTACAATAACATTTTCACTGGTTACTCCAAGGTTCTGAATCGTTCCTGTCACTTCATTTGCCAGAGGCTTATCTGCAAGAGTAATGGTGTGACCATTTCCATCTAAAGTTCCTGCAATGCGTTCAAAAGTTTGACCTTCTGTAAACACAATATCCTCTGTCAACGTATAAGTTGTTCCCGCTTCAATAACTGTGGGAATTTCCGTTTCAGAAATTTCAGCTTCCTGCCCCGTCCCACTTAAAATTTCTCCTGCTTCTACAACCGGAGTCTCCATGTCGCCTGTGGCATGTACCGATACAGGCATTCCGGTAATAAGCAATGCCATTACCAGAAGCAGACTGAGAACACGGTTTGCATTTCTTCTTTTTTTCATTTTCTTTCTCCTTTACATATTTTTTCTTACAGAGCATTTTTTATGAGACAGTCGCATAAAAGAGGATTTCAAAATATTTATACATTTTTAGTTTTCCCTTAATGTAACAAACTCACAAAAAAAGGTCTCTTTACACACCGGTAAAGAAACCTTATCTATCTTCACTATGAAATTTTATCCTGCACATCTTTTTCTACACAAATAAAACTCCCTCAACCCGGAAATCTATTTCTCTGATGGCAGATTTTCTGACTTAGCCGAAAAGCATTACAGTAGAGGTGACTGTATCGGATTTGCACCGATTTCCCTTTTAACCTTGGAGCAAGCTCCAACGACCATCATGGATATGCAGTTTATACTCCTTTATAGTACACAATTCAAAAAAGAATATCAAGCCTTTTTCTTCCTTTTTAATACAACAAACAGCGTTCCTCCGACTATAAACATCACGGACAGCATTACAAACGGTGTTTCATCTCCTGTTTTGACCTTATCCACACCGGAAGAAACTGCCTTATCCAATACCGTACCAAAGCTGTTTAAAGACTCTACTTCTACGGATACAAATCCGTTTTTTACCTTTCCTTTTAATTTTTTTACTTTTTCATTGTCACAGGAAAGCACCACAACTTCTTTGCCGTTATATTTTTCCGATATAGGAAGCTGAAGCTCTGCCTTATGAGGAAGGGCAATTTCTTTTCCGTCTTTTAAAAGCTGAATTTCAAGAGGATTGTCAAGCTGCTGTTTCTTGGAAATTTCCTTTTCCATAAGCTTCACATCTGCATGTCTTTTATCCAGCTTTTCCACAGATAACTGCATATCTGATGTTAAGCCTTCTCCCGTTAATTTGACACCATGCTCTTTATTTACCAGCATATCAGTTTCCTGAATTTCCGGTGTACTTGGTTCTTCCTGATTTTCCGGCTTCTGCGGCTTCTGTGGTATTTCCGGTGTTACCGGCGGCACAAGCTGAAGCTCTGCCATGGAAGCTGCCCCGTTTGTTCCTGCCATAGAAAAGGTCAAAACTGCTCCTTTTTCCGTTTTTTCACAAGTAACATTTTCATCTAACTGAATACTGTCTACTATTTCTTTTTCAAGTGTAAGCTGAATATTTCCTTTATTTTTCATTGTGGGATCAGAAACAGAAATTTTCACTGTTCCCTGTTCTGTTTCCTGAAGCATAACAGACGCAGCCTTATCACTTGTTATTCCGTCTATACTTCCTCCCTGCTCCTGCCAGAAGTTTATGCCTGTGATTTTTAATGTCTCATGGCGCACTGCCTGAACCTCACTGCTGTTCTCCAGTATGGTTACCTTAGGCGCTTGTGCGTAATTTTCTGTTTCTTCTGCACTTGTTTCGGGAAGCAATACATAACTATACGATGCGTTTTCCGGGTTCTGTCCGTGGTCTACCCACATTTCCAGATAATTCTCTGTGCTTTCCCCCTCAAAAGTTCCTACATCCTTCCAACTGCCTGTGGTTTGACCTCTGCGAACCTGAATTTCTGTATTTTCTTCAGGGAAATAATATCCTGTTCCCACAGACTGATTGCCTTCTAAATGTGCCCAATTTACCTGTTCAAAGCTTGTGCCTGATACGTCTGCTGTACGTTCAACCAACTCTTTTACATTCGCTTCTTTCACAGGTATTTCTGTTTTTTCTCCGTTGACAAGAAGCTGATTGCTTCCGTCTTTTCTTAACTTCTTATTCTCAATGGTAGTTTCCACCGGAAGTTCCATATTTTTATTGGTAATTCCTGCTCCAAGGCAGACCATTTCGTCATCAAACATAAACCATGACTTCTTGCCTTTTAAATCCGGCGCATAAGAAACCGGTGCATCTCCTGCAATTCCCTGCGTTTCTCCTGAAAATGACATACCGCTGACGCCATAATTTCCTATGGAAGTTCCTCCTACCCAGCTCTCCTTGGAACAGAAATCTCCGCCCTGTGCAAAACCTGAGCCATCCGGTTTCCCTGTACCGATATTTACCGGAACTACGGTCGTTCCTGGCAGTCTTAACGGATTTACTGTATTCCAATAATTCTCTGTATACTGGTTGTCCTCATCATAAATATAGGTCATCCCGTTATTCTGATGCCATCCAAAACGATTTTCATCATTCATAATTTCTGTGTTCTGAATACGTTCCGAATACATAGACAATGCAAAAAGATAGTCTTCTGTTCTGTGAACTACACGGTCCATAAGGGGATAAGATTTATGTACCGGCGCTATGTTACTTTGGATGGAGGTATCTTCCAAAATTTCCTTGGCTTTCTTTTTAATTGCCATATTTTCCGCACCAACAAGACTGTCAATAAATCCTTCATCTTCTTCCAGCCAAGCTTTCAGCGCAGAAAGCGTTGTCTCTTTTGCCTCTTGGCTAAAGGAGTCTACAATTTGCAGAATAATCATCATTGCCTCACGTCCTGCTGCCTGATTGCTGCTTGCTGGTCTGGATACAGAACGCCCTTTCAGACAATCCAGCATCATTCCCTTATACATGCCGTTTCCAAAGCCTTCCACAATATAGCTTTCCAGATTGTCCTGAACCTGTTCCGGATATTTCCAGGGTGTTCCAGCAAGGAGAGACGGAATTTTAGCGCCACCCTTCATAAACTCAATCCCATAAGCGCCTAAATACGGCACTTTTATATGGTCGAGATAAGAACCGTCCGGATAAAAACCGCTGTTATATCCGTTCGCTGCAATTTGAGCGCTGTCTTCTACATTTTGAATAACAAAGGTCTGGGAAGACGCCAGCATCCCCAAATACACCAGCTCATTATCTTCTCTCAATGCTCCCAGTCCCACTGCCGTTGTGGAACAGTCGATAATATTCGCTCCCTGCGCCTCACGATATCCCTGCCCATGGGTGCTTGCCGTATTGATAACGCCTTCATGGAACGGATCAGGCTGGAAAAAGTAAAGTGTTTCTGTGTACGCCATAACCTGTTCTTCTGTCAGTCCGTCATAAATCAATATTAAAGCAGGAATTAAATCCTTGGGAATACCAATTTCCCATGTCCACCAGTTATCCGTCTGGCTTTTTGCCGTATAACAAGAGCCGCACAGGAAATCTAAAATATTGGTAATATCCTTTAGCATATCCTGATTTTGATAGAGAGCTCCGCCTTCTGCTGCGTAAGCTTTACACATAGAAAGCACCTTTTTAAAAGAAACACGAAATTCCACTGCATCGTCTTCATAAGGAATATTCTTATTGCCTTTTGCTCCCTCATCCTCTGCCCAAGGAATACCGCCACATTCTTCCTGTCCCTTATAAACATAAGCGTTCCAAAGCGCTTCTGCCTCCTGATTGATTTCTTCTAAGACTTCCGCTCCGCCTTCTTCTGATACTAAATCTTTGCCAATTAAAGACTCTTTCCATGCCTGACGAATTTTTCCGTAATCTTCTGCCGTTGCAGAGGGCAGTTTTGAAGGAGACTGATATAAAATTTCTACCTTCCACTGTGCTGTTTTTCCTTGGTCATCCTGTGCCACCACTACGACATTGCCTTTATTCTCTCCTGTAATCACTGCGTTTCCGTTTTCATCCGCTTCAACCTTCAATAAATGTTCCGCACTTGCATCTCCTGCCTTACGTGTTCCGTCTGTTTCCCCCTCCTTTAACTCTCTCTTAATTTTAGAATATCCCGCATTTCGTAAGAAAGTCCCGTCTTTCTTTAAAAATTTTGCACTCCATGTAACATTCTCGGAGAAGCTTTCCGGTTTGTCCAACTGCAAGCTTTCACCTCTGACAATAGAAATCTCCTGATTTTCTGTTGGCACGGCTGTTTCCAAAACCTCACTACCCTGTTCTTTACTCACTGCAACAGTATTTACAGGCTCTGCCAAGACTCCCGTCACATTTCCCACACTCATAGCTGCAATTAACATTGCGCTTATGTACTTTTGATTTTTTCTTTTACCTGTCTTCATACTTCCTCCTTCTTTCAAAAGTTCTCCATTCTTATTCCTATAAGTTACCATTCCTCCTTTGCTTTATAAATACAATATTTGAATTTTTCTGTTACTATTTATAGATATTCTACTTTTTAGTATTATTTTTTCAATATTCTGTTATTTTCTTTTACTTTTTCATCCGATATAAATACCAAAATAATATTCATTTGCCATTTGAATTTCCAAATAATGTTTGTTATGATGTAATTATTGATAATATTATTAGACAGGTGAGACTATGAATACAGAAAATTTCCCTTTTGATACAAAACTTTTCCTTTCGGAACTCAAAAAGGAGGATTTCCTACTCCTTTTTAAGCATTATGTAAAAAAACATATTCCAGAGTTTAAAACAATAAAATACCGATGTTTTATTATCGGCAATATTCTCAACTTTATATTATCTACTGTACTCTATATCGCTTTTGATATTAACTGGATGAAATGGTTTCTTATCACTTTTATCATAGTCTGCGTTTATGCACTACTATGTGTTGTGATACATTCCACTTTATACTTCGATTTATATTGGGAAGACCAAAATACCTTAAGAAAAAAAGGCTACTATATCCATTCTTTACAGTTCACTGAAGAAAAAATCATTATAGAGCACTATAAAAATTTCGAACCGGTAATTTCTACATATAATTATCAGGATATAAACACGCTGGATATAAGTCCTTATGGTATTATTATAAAAAATTCTGTAATTATATATGTATCATATTGTGCATTCCCAGATTATAAAGTTTTTAAAAATTTTTGTAATTGGTATAGGAGAAAATATTTATGCAAGAAATAAACACGGAGATTTGTTTTGAATTTAAAAAATATCGCCGTCTGATTATATGGTGGTATAAGCGCCAAAAAAAGGTCTGGAATGCCCGTATCAAAGTATTCATAGGATTTATTTTTACCATAGGAACTTTTATAGCATATTGGTATATGGGTTCACGTGATGTTTTATTAGAAAACACTGCAGGCGTTCTTCTTATTCTCACACTTGCATTTCTCATCATAGTTGAGACATACTCCATACTAATCGGAATTCCATATAAACCTGCAAAAGTATACTGGCAAATTTTCAGACGAAAAAAAGAAATGGGAACGTACATAAAAAGTATTTCTTTTTTTTCAGATTGTATGAATATAGAATATAGTCTTCTAAATATTCCTTTTCAGGAAACTATTTTATACAATCAGCCAACAGATATCAAAGTATCCCCTTTTGGCATTATTATTGAAATGGAAGGTGAACGCAATTTAATCTTCTTGCCTAAAGAACTTTTTTCAGATAATGAGCAATACATGACTTGTAAAAAATATATTGAGCAAAATTTTGACTGTTAAGTTGGAGCTTAATCTCTAAGCGTACACATCATAATAAGTATAAATTCTTTTTAATATAGCTTTTTGTAGATTATACAACTAAATTTAACAAAAGGAAACGAAATATGGAAAAGCAATACGAATTTGAAGTTAAAGAAAACCCAAATGAATACCTAAAAATATTTTGGGAACATTATAAAAATCATCAAATATTTTTTCGGAAGAAGATAATATTTGCACTAATTTCCTTGGTTGCATTTATTCTTTTACTCTTTATAACCTATATAGATTTTGGAAAAATAATCTTTTCAGATAGTCTATTCTTGTTAGAAATGGTCATTCTATTTTGTTGTATTGGATATGTTGTTCCATCCGTAGCTGTTTTTCTCGAAATAAAGCAAATATATCAGCAATATTGGACAGCCCGTAAAATTTTATATAAAACCGGTACATACACACAGAACATTTGCTTTTTACCAAATGGATTAAAAATATCAGGATATAGAAAAGAAAAACCAGTAGCTCAACATATAGATTATACAGACGTGGCACAAATACGCTTTTATAGAAATGGAATAATCATACAACCACAGAAATCTCAGGATTACATTTACATTACAAAAAAACAACTGAAAGAAAAAAGTGCTCTTAACGTAATTAAAAATTGGTACAAGGAGTATACAAAGAATGGTAAAAATCAACTATAACTATGATAAAAAAGAGTTTACCCAATTATTCAGAAAATGGTATAAACGAACCTTAAAAGGAAATTGTATAAGAATATATTTTTTATTGCTCTTTTTAATATTAGGATATATTACTTACAAAGCCGGAAATGAATTACTTTATACATCTCAGGGAAAAATACAAAAATCTATTTTGATAGTAATGAGCATTCCCTATTTAATTGTATTTCTACTGTTTTTATTATTTCTATTTTATAATTACATCATCGCTTACAGATGCTGGAAAAGAACAAATTTTATGAAAGAAATTTTAGGTACTTACATAGAGTCAATATCCTTTTATGATACTTATGTTGTATTCGAAGAAACTGTTTTGCATGAAAAAATCCAAAAAAACTTCAATTATTCCGACATCCAAAAGATAACTATCTGTAAAAACGGTATAATTTTCTTCTTAGAAAAAGCTCCTCTTTTTATCTGCCAAAAGAGCTTTTCTGTTCAAGAAGAATATGACATTGTATGTAAATGGATAAAAGACAGAACAGCTTAATTATACTAATAAAGGCTATTGCTTTAAACATTATTCAAGAATATTTACTTAATGCAACAGCCTTTCTAAGTTATATATCTTTCTACAAATCATCAAAAATAAAAGAAAGTGCATAATATGTGTTTTCTTTTAAATAATATGTAACCGTTACCGTAGAATTCACACTTGCTTCCTCCGGTATTGAAGTCTCCGATGTATCAAATACTAAGCTTTCTCCGCTATAATCCCCTTCACGAACATGGACTTTTATGGTTTTGTCTGTAATTTCCTCTATCTCTCCGGAAGAAACATATACAATCATTTCTTTCTCATCGTTATCAGTAGAAATTTTTGTTACAATATTTTTTCCATTTTCCTCATAATAAGTAATCAAAACCGTTATTCCTGTTTTAATTCTGCATTCCCTGTCTTCTGAATAACCTGATGTCGGAATAACTTCTTTTTCTGCATTTGTAATATCAAATTTTACTCCATGGTCAAGACCTTCTTCCGAATAATTTCTTCCTTCAGGATTTTCTAAATCCACAGTAATTGTATTTCCTTCCACATCTAAGACATAGCCTTCTACTGTTTTCTCCTGTCTAACAGCATCTTCTTCCCCTTGGTTTTCCGCATGACTTTCTTCATCATTTTGTTCCATAGAATTGGCAGCAGGCTCGTTTTCTGTTTCATGTTCCACAGAATTCCCCTGTAACACTTCCTCGTTTAATTTTTCTTTTTCAATCGTATTCTTATTACTCTGAATTGTTTCTTCTGTTTTTGCAGGTGTACAGCCTCCCAGTAAAGAAGTCATCATCAGCAAATTTAATGCCAGCAGTAATGATTTTTTCACCATTTTATCCCCCTCATTTTTATAACAATTTTATCATAATTATAATACCACGTACGCTAAAAAGGAAGCACTTACAAAAATATTTGTTTTTCCATTCATAACTCTATTTACAACCTTGCACCTTTCTGTAAACATGAGATATAATTGCCTTAACTTTTAGCAAGCGCTATGCACAGAAAGAGGAAATTATGCGAAAAAATCTAAAGAAATTATTTACATTCATTGTTTATGCTTTTTTTATCATTGGTATTCACTACTATGTAGAAGTTGGAAGTATTTTACCAGCTATGACACTTTATTTTATTTATGTATTAGGTGGATGCAGTATAATCAATTTTTTTGCCGGAAGAATTTTTCAAAAACTGAATGGCATTAAAACATTCTTAGGAAGAATTTTTTATGCTCTTTTAGTCTGTTTTGTAGTGTTTTTTGCATGCTACCTTTTATATAATCATTTCGGTCACACATGGCACCTTAGTACAGCATTTCGTTCAGACACATATATCATAGTTTCATTATCAACATTGGGATTTTTCTTAGGTGAACTATATCAATACAAGAAAGAAAAGAAAAATACCTTAACAGACTCTTAAATTTTGCAGAAAAAATTTCGGAGCTGTCGCTTTAAACATTCTTCCGAAATATCTATATGCTTAAAGTAACAGCTCCTCATATTCAAAACTTTTATTTATTATTTTCCAATTACAACTTTATCCAGATGCCAGATTTCATCCGCATACTGCTGAATAGTTCTGTCAGATGTAAATTTACCTGCACAAGCAGTATTCAAGAGCGCCATCTTCGCCCATCTTTCTTCGTCTCTATAAGCTTCCTCTACTTTTTCCTGTGCTGCTGCATAAGATTTGAAATCAGCCAGAATAAAGTAAGTATCTGCCTTGTCACTGCTGTTTGTGTTCAACAGAGAGTCATAGATTTCTCTGAACATATTGAAATCTCCGTTAGAATATGTTCCGTTAATGAGCTGCATCAGCACGTTTCTGATATCAGGGTCATTATTGAAATACTGCATTGGGTCATAACCGCCGTTATTTTCGTAGTTAATAACTTCATCAGAAGATAAACCGAAGATAAAGGCATTTTCTGCTCCTACTTCTTCCACGATTTCCACGTTTGCACCGTCCATGGTGCCGATTGTAGGCGCACCGTTAAGCATGAATTTCATGTTTCCTGTTCCGGAAGCTTCTTTACTTGCAGTGGAAATCTGCTCAGATACATCTGCTGCCGCAAAAATCATTTCCGCATTGGATACACGATAGTTTTCAATAAATACAACTTTAATTTTACCATTGATGGATTTATCATTGTTAATCACATCTGCTACTGCGTTAATCAGCTTAATGGTCTGTTTTGCACGTCTGTAACCTGCTGCTGCCTTTGCTCCAAAGATGAAAGTTCTTGGATAGAACGGCATTTCCGGATGTTCTTTAATCTTGTTATACAGATACATAACGTGCAGAATATTCATTAACTGACGTTTGTATTCATGCAGACGTTTTACCTGAACATCGAAGATAGAATTTGGATTTACTTCAATTCCGTTATGCTCCAGAATATATTTTGCCAGACGTACCTTATTCTGGTATTTAATATTCATGAATTCCTGCTGTGCTTTTTTATCATCTGCATATACTTTCAGTTTGGAAAGCTGTGATAAATCAGTAATCCATCCAGCTCCGATATGCTCTGTCACCCAGGATGCCAGCAGTGGGTTTCCGTGTAACAGGAAACGTCTCTGAGTAATACCGTTTGTTTTGTTGTTAAATTTATCAGGATACATTTCATAGAAATCTTTTAATTCCTGTTTTTTCAGGATTTCCGTATGCAGTCTGGCAACACCGTTTACAGAATGACCTCCGGCAATAGCCAGGTGAGCCATTTTTACCTGTCCGTCATAAATAATTGCCATTTTGCGGATTTTTTCCTGATTTCCCGGATATTTCTGCTGGATTTCCAGTAAAAATCTGCGGTTAATTTCTTCGATAATCTGATAAATTCTCGGAAGCAGTCTGGAGAACAGCTCAATCGGCCATTTTTCCAATGCTTCTGACATAATGGTATGGTTTGTATAAGCACAAGTCTGTGTTGTAATATTCCATGCGTCTTCCCATTCTAAGTTTTCTTCATCCACTAAAATACGCATAAGCTCTGCTACTGTCATAGTCGGATGAGTATCGTTTAACTGGAAAGCCACTTTCTTTGGTAAATCATGCAAATCGCTGTGTGTCTTCTTAAACTTCTCGATTGCTTCCTGGATACTTGCAGAAATAAAGAAATACTGCTGTTTTAAACGCAGCTCTTTTCCCGCATAATGATTATCGTTTGGATAAAGAACTTCTACAATGTTCTTTGCAAGGTTTTCCTGCTCTACTGCTTTATGATATTCGCCTTTATCAAATAAATCCAGACGGAAGTCATTGATTGCTTCTGCATCCCAGATGCGCAGTGTGTTTACAACATTATTGTTATATCCTACGATTGGCATATCATAAGGTACTGCCAGTACAGACTGGTAACCTTCCTGAATAAAATGATTTCTGCCTGTTGCAGGGTCGTATTCCACTTTTACGTAACCACCGAATTTTACTTCTTTGGCATATTCCGGACGGCGAAGCTCAAACGGATATCCGTTTTTCAGCCAGTTATCAGGCACTTCTACCTGATATCCGTCTTCAATTTTCTGTTTAAACAATCCATAATGATAACGAATACCACAGCCATAAGCACAGTATCCCAATGTTGCCAGAGAGTCTAAGAAGCAGGCAGCCAGTCTTCCCAAGCCACCGTTTCCAAGAGCCGGGTCCGGCTCCTGGTCTTCAATTACATTTAAGTCAAATCCAAGCTCGTCTAAAGCTTCTTTTACTTCATCATAAGCACATAAATTGATTAAGTTATTTCCAAGGGCTCTGCCCATGAGAAACTCCATGGACAGGTAATAAACAATCTTCGGGTCGTCCTTCTCATACTGTTTCTGTGTCAAGAGCCAGTTGTCAATAATTACGTCCTTTACAGCAAGAGAAACCGCCTGAAAAACTTGTTCCTGGGTTGCTTCTTCTATTGTTTTTCTGTAAAGCATTTTTACATTTTCTTTAACGCTTTTTTTGAATTCCTCTTTTTTAAAATGATTGTCTAACATTCCCTTTTTCCTCCCCAACTCTTATGAAAGCTTTTCTACACCTAATTTTACATTTTCGGAGTTAATCTTCCATTCTTTTGTATAACCACTCAGTTCATTATATACCACATTTTCTGCAAGAACCTCTGATTTGATTTCTTTTTCGTGCACACGGAAAATTCCTTCAATCACCTGATTGTCTGCAAGAGAAATCTGGATTTTGTCCATAACCTCAAATCCTGCTTCCTTACGCATAGTCTGGATTTTGCTGATAATTTCACGAACAAATCCCTCTTCAATAAGCTCCGGTGTAAGGTTTGTATCCAGTACAACAGTTACGTCATTATCTGCTTCGGAAACATATCCTTCCATCTGTGCCATATCAATTAAAAGGTCATCTTCTGTGAGAACGATTTCTTGTCCGTTTACTTCAAAAGTAAGAGCGCCTTTTTCTTTTAATTCATCCATTGCTTTGTTTCCGTCAAGCTTAGAAAGTGTTTCTTTAATACCGCCTAAGAATTTTCCGTACTTCGGTCCAACTGTCTTAAGCTGTGGTTTAAAACTATAAGATGTAAATTCTCTTACATCGTCTGTGAATACCACTTCCTTCACATTCAGCTCGTCTGCAATGATTTCTTTATAGAATTCAGATAATTCAAACGGAGCTTTTACGAACATCTTGCCGATTGGCTGACGGTTCTTAATGTTTGCTGTATTTCTGCAAGCACGTCCCATAACAACCGCTTTCAGCAGATTATCCATGTTCTGCTCTAATTCTTTATCAATCCACTCTTCTTTTACTTCTGGAAAGTCGCATAAATGAATACTTTCCGGTGCATTTTTATCAAGACTTCTTACTAAGTTCTGATAAATATCTTCTGTCATGAACGGAACCATTGGCGCTGCTGCTTTAGAGATTGTCACCAATGCTGTATACAGAGTCATGTAAGCGTTAATCTTATCCTGCTCCATGCCTTTTGCCCAGAAACGTTCACGGCTTCTTCTTACATACCAGTTACTCATATCGTCTACAAATTCCTGCAGCGCTCTTGCTGTTTCCGGAATTCTGTAGTTTTCCAGATTTTCATCTACAGCTTTTACTACGGTATTTAATTTTGATAACAACCATTTATCCATTACAGGGAGTTTATCGTATTCTAATGTATATTTTGTTGCATCAAACTCATCAATATTTGCATACAGAACAAAGAAGGCATAAGTATTCCACAGAGTACCCATGAATTTACGCTGTCCTTCCTGTACTGCTTTTCCATGGAAACGGTTTGGCAGCCATGGTGCACTGTTGACATAGAAATACCAACGAATTGCATCTGCGCCGTATTTTTCCAATGCTTCAAATGGGTCTACTGCATTTCCTTTTGATTTACTCATCTTCTGTCCGTTTTCGTCCTGTACGTGTCCCAGAACAATAACATTCTTATATGGCGCTTTATTAAACAACAGAGTAGACTCTGCCAGAAGGGAATAGAACCATCCACGAGTCTGGTCTACTGCCTCTGAAATAAAGTCAGCCGGGAACTGCTGTTCAAATAAGTCTTTATTTTCAAACGGATAATGATGCTGTGCAAATGGCATTGCTCCGGAGTCAAACCAGCAGTCAATTACTTCCGGTACTCTGTGCATTGGTTTGCCACATTTTGGACAGGTAATTGTGATTTCGTCAATGTATGGTCTGTGCAGTTCAACTGTTTTTGCAGCTTCATTTCCGCTCATTTCATAGAGTTCCTGTCTGCTTCCGATAGAATGCTGATGTCCGCATTCACATTCCCATACGTTCAACGGTGTACCCCAATAACGGTTACGGCTGATACCCCAGTCCTGAACGTTTTCCAGCCAGTCGCCGAAACGGCCTTTTCCAATGCTTTCCGGTATCCAGTTGATGGTATTGTTGTTGCGGATTAAATCGTCTTTTACCGCAGTCATTTTAATGAACCAGGACTCTCTTGCATAATAAATCAAAGGAGTATCACATCTCCAGCAGTGTGGATAGCTGTGCTCAAACTTCGGCGCAGAGAATAATAATCCTCTTTCATCTAAGTCTTTTAATACCTCAGGGTCTGCTTTTTTACAGAAGGTTCCTGCCCATTTTGTTTCTGCTGTCATTTCACCTTTTTCGTCTACAAGCTGAAGGAACGGCAAATCGTATTTTCTTCCTACTTTACTGTCGTCTTCACCAAATGCAGGTGCAATATGAACAACGCCTGTACCGTCTGTTAAAGTTACATAGCTGTCACATACAACATAGTGCGCTTTTTTGTTCAGTTCTTTAAAGTTATATAATGGCTCATATTCTTTATATTCCAAATCTTTTCCAACATAAGTTTCCAGAACCTCATAAGCAGGTGTTCCTTCTTCTCTTTCCAAAGAACCGAGAACAGTGTCCAGAAGGGCCTCTGCCATATAATAAGTATATCCGTCAGCAGCTTTTACTTTTACATACTGCTCATCAGGATTTACACAAAGTGCAACGTTGGACGGAAGTGTCCATGGTGTTGTTGTCCATGCCAGAATATAAGCATCCTCGCCTACTACCTTGAAGCGTGCAACAGCGGAACGTTCTTTTACGTCCTTATAGCCTTGTGCCACTTCCTGTGCAGATAAAGGAGTTCCGCAGCGTGGACAGTAAGGAACAATCTTAAATCCTTTATAAAGAAGTCCTTTGTTCCAGATTTCTTTTAATGCCCACCATTCAGACTCAATATAATTGTCATCATAAGTAACATAAGGATTATCCATATCAGCCCAGAAACCTACGGTAGAGGAGAAATCCTCCCACATTCCTTTATATTTCCAAACGCTTTCCTTACATTTATCAATAAACGGAATTAAGCCGTATTCTTCAATCTGTTCTTTTCCGTCAAGACCTAACAGCTTTTCTACTTCCAGCTCTACCGGAAGTCCATGTGTGTCCCAGCCCGCTTTACGTGGAACCATTTTCCCTTTCATTGTACGGTATCTTGGTATCATATCTTTGATAACACGGGTAAGTACGTGTCCGATATGCGGTTTGCCGTTTGCAGTAGGAGGGCCGTCATAGAAGGTATAGGTTTCTCCCTCTTTTTTCTGTTCCATACTCTTTTTGAAAATATCGTTATCTTTCCAGAATTTTTCGATATTTTTCTCACGTTCTACAAAGTTTAAATCCGTAGTAACTTTCTGATACATTGATATTTCTCCTCTCTTGAATTTCTTTGCATGTATGAAAAGAGTTTTTAGTTCATAGGACTAAAAAAACTCCCGCCCTGTAACAGGACGAGAGTAAAATTCACTTCGTTATACCACCTCTTACAACATACAAAGCATTATGACTTTTATATGCGCTCCCTTTAACGGAGGAAACCCGGCATCTCCTACTTTATTCAGATAGCAACTCCGGAGTGATTTTCTTTCACCTCTACTAATATCAGGCTTCCACCATCCCTGACTCGCTGAAACTTTCGACAATCAAATACTCTCTCCATCACAGTTTTTCACATAGATTTATTATACTTAGTATCCTCCGAATTTGTCAAGGGCTAGGCGAAATTTTCCCTTTCTCCAAATTTATTGATATAATTTTACAAATCGCTTATAATGTACAGTAGTTTATGTAATAAAAAAGTGAGGATTTTTTATGAAAAAGAGGGGATTACCTTTGTTCTGTGCCCTTTTAACCAGTGTAGTACTCACTGTAGGAAACGGAACAACTATTGTCATGGCAACGGAAGCCACACCGGAAGCTTCTGTGGTATCGCCAGAAACACCGGAAGAACCGCCTGTTCCAGAAAGCTACGAATGGGAAATTCAATCAAACAATATTCCCGGCTGGCCAGAAGGACCTAAAGTCATGGCAGAAACAGCCATTGTCATGGATATGGATACAGAGGAGATACTCTATGCAAAAGGAATTGATGAAAAACGTGCTCCTGCCAGTACAACAAAAATTCTGACAGCAATGCTGGCAATCGAAAAAGTACCTTTTGAAACTCAAATTACCTTTACAGATGAAGTAAATAACATCGAAGCAGGAAGTACCCACATCGGTATTAAACCCGGAGAGACACTGACCATGAAAGACTGTGCTTATGCAATTTTACTTGCATCTGCCAATGAAGTTTCCTCTGGTGTTGCAGAATATATCGGCACTACGGTTCCTGCTTTTGTAGACATGATGAATCAACGTGCAAAAGAGTTGGGATGTACCAATACCCATTTTGTCAACGCAAATGGTTTATACGATGAAAACCATTATACAACAGCCAGAGATTTGGCAATCATTGCAAAAGCCGCTTTTCAAAATGAAACTTTTCGGGAAGTTGTAAAAACACCTTATTATATCGTTCCAAAAACAAATATTACAGATGAAGAAAGATGGCTGAATAATCACCATAAAATGATTTTGCAAGGCTCTGAATATTATGAGGGATGTCTTGGCGGTAAAACAGGATATACAGAAAAAGCAGGAAATACACTGGTTACCTACGCAGAAAGAAATGGTCGAAAACTGGTCTGTGCTTTATTGGCTGACGTCAATGTTGTTGCCCAATACACTGACACCAAAGCTCTTTTAGATTATGGTTTTGACAGCTTCCAGCGTCTTGACACTACTGCTGTTTCTCTCTCTCCTGCAAAATCAGATAAACTGGGGAAACAATTGGAAGAAAAAGGGCTTTTATCCACAGCTTTAGAAACCACTTCTATTAGTGTTCCCAAAGAACTAACAGAAGAATTAACCTATAAAACTACTTTAGAAAACAATATGCTTAATATTGATTATTATTATGGAAAACAACAGATTGGAAGCTCATCTATGCAGGCTTCCGATGAAATCTTAAAGGTTTCTCAAGAACTATCTCCAAAAGAAGTAACAAAAACAGATGCATCTGTTTCTCCCAATCCTACAAAAGACAGTAATACTTCCGAAAAAGACAATATCCTTCCATCCTGGAAATACATTGCATTGTTTTTATTGATAACAGGTATTCTTTTCTATATTGTTGTTCTAATTGTAAATATAAAACGAAGTATTAAAAGACGTAAACGCAAAAAAGCAAGAGAACGCAGAGATTAAATTTCATATAGGATACTTTTTATGAAATAAAATAGGGATACGCATACAAACTTCATGCGTATCCCTATTTTTTCTTCTTTTCCTGATGCCTTTTCATACGACGCTTCTTTCTTAAAGCTTCCCTTTTCTCACGAATTTCTGATGCTTCTGCTTCATCAATTCGCTTTAAAGTTTTTACTACATAATATTTACCTTCATCTGTTTTCTTAATTCTTGCTTTTCCTTTAAAATAGCCATGCTCCGGACAATATGCAAGGCACAAATGCGATTTTGGATTAACGGAAAACCAGCGAATTTTCTTTTTGGCTGTCCGTTTGCAAAGAAAACACTGCGTTTTCGTAACTTCCTTATCCATCATTGCTTCTTCCTTCGAAGAAAATTCTCTGGATATAAATTTAGAATAATCCTTAAATACCGTATAAATTTCACTATCCTTATTTTTAGGATTTTGATAACAATCAATAGAATAATTTCTTTTCATGAAATTTTCCGGTATTTTTTTCAATATTTCTGCTGTATAATGCGCATCATTTAATGCCTGATGAAAAGTATCTCCTTTATCCATCTTCAAAAAGTCAATGGCATACTCTAAGGAACGAGTTGTTTTTTCATTCTCGTAAATCAATCCAAATAATTTTTGCACATCGTAGTAAAAAACAGGTCCTTTCAGCAAAGAAAGCATTCTGTAATATTTCAAATTCCGCTGCAATTCCACCAAATCCGCCGAACCCCATGTGCAAAATTTTACGTCTGTCCCGCACCACTCCAGAAATTTCTTTACAGCAGCTTTAAAAGGAATACCTTCCTCCAATCTATTTGAAGTAATTCCCAAAATTTCCTTCGTACGAAAATGCAGACGGTGGTAAACTACAGGTTTTATAATCTCCTGAAAAGAATCCACTATATTTCTGTTCTCATCCAGCTTTACTGCACCAATTTCAATAATCTCAAAAGGCAATTTTTTATTTTCTTTTTCTTTTCCGTAAGGGCATTGATTCCATTCTAAGTCAAAAACAATATAATTCATATCAGTACCTCTCCTTGCCAGTCATTGGCTTAGCAAAACAATTCTAGCAAAATATTATTTACAAGTCAATGTTCGAACAAAAACCTTCCCTGAATATAAAAAGAAGCTGTCCACTAATTCTCTAGTGTAACAGCCTCTTATTTGTTCATCTATTACTGAGCTAATTTAACTGGGTTAACCTTTACGCTTGGTCCCATTGTGGAAGCCAGAGTTACGCTCTTTAAGAACACACCCTTTAATGCGCTTGGTCTAGCTTTGTTAATAGCTCCCATAAGCGTCTGGAAGTTGTCCGCTAACTGCTCCTCTGTGAAAGAAGCTTTTCCGATTGGCACGTGAATGATGTTTGTTTTATCAAGACGATATTCAATCTTACCAGCTTTGATATCCTGAACAGCTTTTGTAACGTCCATTGTTACTGTACCGGCTTTTGGGTTTGGCATTAAGCCTTTAGGTCCGAGAACACGTCCTAAACGACCAACAACACCCATCATGTCCGGAGTTGCAACAACAACATCAAAATCTAACCATCCTTCGTTCTGGATCTTTGGAATTAAGTCCTCAGCTCCTACGAAATCTGCACCAGCTGCTAATGCTTCGTCAGCTTTTGCATTCTTAGCGAATACTAAAACACGAACAGTTTTTCCTGTTCCGTGAGGCAGTACAACTGCACCACGAATCTGCTGTTCAGCATGACGTCCATCACAGCCTGTTCTGATATGAGCTTCGATTGTTTCGTCAAATTTAGCTACGGCTGTTTTCTTTACTAAAGAAATTGCCTCTGCTGGATCATATAAATTTGTACGGTCAACTGCTTTTGCAGCCTCTGCGTATTTCTTTCCGCGTTTCATATAAATAACCTCCTAGTGGTAATTGCGGGAATGTCCCTCCCACGTTTGTTGATAGTTTAATCTTCTACTTGAATACCCATACTTCTTGCAGTACCAGCAATCATGCTCATAGCTGCTTCTAAGGATGCTGCATTTAAGTCTGGCATTTTCATTTCTGCAATTTCCTGGATTTTAGCTTTGGAAATTGTAGCAACTTTTGTTTTATTTGGAACGCCTGAACCAGATTTGATGTTACAAGCTTTCTTTAATAAAACAGCAGCCGGCGGAGTTTTTGTGATGAAGCTGAAGCTTCTGTCCGCATATACTGTAATAACAACAGGGATGATTAAGTCTCCCTTATCTGCTGTTCTTGCGTTAAATTCTTTTGTAAACTGAACAATGTTTACACCGTGCTGACCTAAAGCAGGACCAACTGGTGGAGCTGGTGTTGCCTTTCCAGCAGGAATCTGTAATTTAATATAACCTGTTACTTTCTTTGCCATTTTCGGCACCTCCTATAATGTGGTAATTGCGGGAATGTCCCTCCCACGAGCCATGTGACATTATGACCCTTGCGTCCTGTTATTTCTCTTGTCTGTCTTATGAAAGACTTTTTACTTCTGCGAAACTTAAATCTACTGGTGTTTCGCGACCAAACAGCTCAACATTAATTGTCACAATCTGTTTTGCTTCGTTAATACTCTGAACAACGCCCACAGTATCTTTCCAAACACCGCCTGTGACAACGACACTGTCGCCTTCTGTGAAGTCAATCTCAACATCTCCTGTAAAGGAAATACCAAGTGCTTCAATTTCTCCCTCTGTAAGAGGAACCGGCTTAGAACCCGGACCAACAAATCCTGTAACACCACGTGTGTTTCTCACGACATACCATGTATCGTCGTTCATTACCATGTGAATCAGAACATAGCCTGGGAACATTTTTTTCTGAACCTGTTTTTTCTCACCGTTCTTCAGCTCCACTACGTCCTGCATGGGTACTCGGACTTCTAAAATCTGATCCTCCAGGTGTCTGTTTTCAATTGTCTTATCAATGTTGGCCTTTACTTTGTTTTCATACCCTGAATAAGTATGAACAACATACCAATTTGCTTCTGACATCTTATTCACCTTGTCCTTACTTAATTAATAAGTTAAGCAGCTGCAAAATTCCGCTGTCAATAACAGCAATCAGCACTCCGACAACAGCAGTGATAGATACTACTGCAACCGTCTGTTTTACCAGAGTCTGCTTATCAGGCCAGATTACTTTCTTAAACTCTGCCTGAAGTCCTTTCCATCTGTTCTTTTTTGGAGCTTTCTGCTTTTTTTCTGCTTCCATAATTCACCTCTTAAACCTTATTATTTGGTTTCTTTGTGCAATGTATGAGTCTTACAGAATTTGCAGTATTTTTTTGTCTCCAAACGTTCTGGGTGATTTTTCTTTTCTTTTGTCATGTTGTAATTACGCTGTTTACATTCTGTACATGCCAATGTGATTTTTACGCGCACGACTTCTCCACCTCCATGTGTCTTTTATCGCTGGCAGCTTCACGCAACCGCCATTTTGCAACGTCTTGTTACCGCAACAAAGGTTCCTTTTTTATCATAATTTCGCTTTTTATGAAACTAAAATTAGGCATAAAAAAAAGACCTACTTCCACTGTTGCTGTTAAAGCGTATCATAGCACGCCGTCTTTGTCAAGTTTTTTTACGAATTTTCCCTTTCTAAAATAAGCCCTGCCTCTGTCATCCTGTATACCTTATCACATACCTCATCAATATATTTTCTGTCATGCGAAATGCTGATAACAGCTCCTCGGAACTCTTTTAACATCTGTCGAATTACAGGTCCTGACAGCGGCGAAAAATTTCTGGTGGGCTCATCTAAAATCAGAACATTAGCTTTTGATAAGCTTAATTTTAAAAGCAACACTTTTGCCTTTTGTCCTCCCGACAGTTCTCTGACAGGATGCTCCATCTCACTTGCCGTATATTTTAAAGAGCCAAGATAAGTGCGAATTTTTGTCCTGTCTTCCTGATATCCGGTAGTATCTAAGAAATCCACCGGTGTTTTCTCCAACTCTAAAATCTCCTCATAATTTTGCGGCATATATTCTGCATGAATATCCTTTCTCTGTAACAACTCCTCTGATATTTTCTTTAACAGTGTTGTCTTTCCGCTTCCGTTGCTGCCAATGATACAGGTTTTCTCTTCCCCTCGAATGCGAAGAAAAATATTCTGTGCCAAAATTCTGCTGCCGTCCGGCGTCCATAATTTATCAAGGGAATATTCTATCACCGTTTTTCCTGCCGGAATTCCCAAATCTTCATCACCCAGCTTAAAATAAATTGCCTCCTCTATCTCAGGCATTTCCGTCATATTTTCGTCTTCCCTTTGAAATCTTCTCTCCATAGATTTCACCGCGTGCATCTTCTTTTTCAAGAGCCTTCCACCTGCCGGATTTTGTCTTGTAATTACATTTTGTGCATGCTCTACGCTCTGCACTACACGCCTGTACTTCTCGTCTCTTTTCTTTTTTTCGCTGCGTTCGTTTATCGCCTCTTTTTTCTGTTTTTCAAAACCTTTTAAACGTTGTTCCACATATTCTCTGTAAGGAACGCGCATCACTGTATAGCGGCACTTTGTCTTACGGGCAATTTGCTCTATATGGATAATCATATTTGCCGTATTTTCAATGAGTGTTTCATCATGAGAAATATATAGCACAATCCCCTTCCATGAAAGAATAATTTCCTCCAACAGCTTTAACGTATCAATGTCCATATCATTAGAAGGTTCATCAAGCAGCAATACTGTGGGCTCTTCCATAAAAATCCGCATCAGCGCTGCCTTCATCTTTTCTCCGCCGGACAAACTCCCCATCTTCTGGTCACTGTAAAAAAATCCCTCTTCAACACGAAATTGCTTCGCCATTACCGAAAGCTCCTTGGGCGTTTTATTATAGAAAAAATCCGACTGAGAAAAATATTCATACACTGTTTTGCAACGCTCCGTATCGGGAAATTCCTGCGGCAAATACCCCAGTCTTTCCTTTGTGCATATACGTTCACCCGTACACTCTGTATACGCTTCTGCCATATCCGGCTCATAAATCCATTTTATGAGCGTAGACTTTCCATTGCCTTCCTCTCCGATTATGACTGCCTTATCTCCCGAATTTAAGGTCAAATGAAAGTCCTCTAAAATAACTCTCAAATCTTTACGATGTGTAATGGTCAAATTCTTTATCTGTAACATATAAGCCTCCTATCTAACCTGAAGCTTAAAATGAGACTGCTCTGCATACGCAAAACAGCCTCACAAAAATAGACCTATATAAAAATACACGAAGTATCATCAGGTTACAATGTGAGATAATCCAATTTAAGCATACGCAAGCAGGCTGCATATTAAACAGCTTCTTTGCAGGTTTGTTTCATTTTTTGCTTAAACTAAATTATCTTAAAAACATTTCCTCACCTTACACAGCTACGTGCTCTTTCTTTTTATTTCCCTTATACGACCGGTAAATGAATTGTAACATACGCTTCTATAATATTCAATCCTCTTATAACCCAAATTCCCGAAAGAGCTGCTCCTGATACGCCTCATCAGACGCCGCTTTTAAAATATCTTCTATTCGCCCAAGAGCAGATAATTTTAAAGTAAGTTCATTCACACGTTCTTTTCCCTGCTTTATTCCAATCTCTTGACCTTCATTTTTCTTCGCTTCTAATTCTTCTTTCATTAATTCTTCTAACGCCTTACACATCCTTCTCGCCTCCTCAAATTTTTCTTCATTTGCCCGCACAATAATATCCATTACGGACTCATACAATGTGTTTTTCTTATGTTTTTTATAATCTTCGATTAATTCTTCTGCATCTTTCGTACTTTTAAGCTGATTGGTCAAATTCCTAAGCCAAAGGCTTTCTTTCTTAGAAAGCTCACCTGTAACGATAATCTGAATAGGAAGCGTATCACCAATCACATAATAAATTCCTGCATACATTCTTTTAATTTGTAGTTTTCTTTCCTCAGCGATATGTCGAAAAAGCTCCCTTGGATAATTCTGACACACAAAGGAAATCGTCAATTCTTCCAATAAAATCGAGTTTACCGGCGTCCTGTCCGCCTTATAAAAATACGTATACGCATATCCTTTGTAAAAGTCATCAATGCACAGATAGTCATCAGGGCTTTTGTATTCTACAATATTATACCTTCTAAATATCTTTCCTATATTTTTCTTTAGTACCTGTGTTTCCTTCTTCTTAATCAACACATCAATCATCATCGGCTTTGTTCCGAGCACATATTCAGATTTGAATTCCAAATATTTTGCTTCCTCCCCAAATTCAATCTGAATGCCTGCAAAAAATGCCGGATGCCACTGCAATAGCTTTTCTGTCATAAAAACCTCCTTTTCTGTTTTTTCAGGAGGTTCCTATTTAAGGAAACTCCTGCTTACATTATTGTGGATTAAAGCATGAATTTCCCGAATACAGAATTGCTGTTAGATGAACAGGATTATCAGAATTTCCTGTTCTTAGAAATTAAAAAGAAAATAATGCTTTTTATTATTTTATCACAGACTGAGTTTAATAGAAACCATTTTTATAAAAATGAAAGGAATTGTTTAAATTTTATACGCTCTATATACATATTTGAATAAGGCTTTCCAATATTTTGCAAATAATACAAACTAGTCAAGGACTGTTTCAGATACAAGAAAAGCGTCTAACGAATTTCTGTTCCATTAAACGCTTTTCACAAATTGAATTTATAAAGTATACTTGGTTCCACGCCCGTTCCCAATAACTTTAATATATTCTTTCTCCTTTAAGCTATCCATTAATCTTAAAGTTTTTGATTTCGTATATCCCACCATTTTTTGCAATCTTACTGCTTGACAGCCGTCCCTCATTTTCTAAAATATTTATAATTTTTCCTTCATCCTCCGTCACATTATAATGATTATTGATTATAAGCAATGTCACACTTATTACATTATCTGTAATCTCAAATTTAGGCTTTATTTTTGCATCTTTATAAGCAAATAAAATACGCTTTACTCCGGTTCCAAACATTTCTACATAATTCATTCTAAAAAACACGTTTCCTAATATAGGATTTCTCAAACAGGAAATATCACCATTTACATACTCGTCTGCCGTTATTCCTTTCGGTAACCCACCGGGAGATTTTATTTCTATTCTGTCTCGAAACATCAATATACGGATATGAGAATTTATGCTCCAATCCCGATGTATTAAAGAATTTGCAATCGCTTCACGGTAAGCGTTCTCAGGTATTAAGTCTATTTTTTTCGTTCAATTCCGGATATTTCTTCATATTGATAATATCTTTTAATCATACTGACTGCTGCATCGTATTGTTTTAGTACCGATGTTTTTTCGATTGTTTCTCTATCCATAATTTCATTTATCGAATTTCCAAACCGGGCCATATCAATTCCATAGAAATCGTTTTCATCAGAAAGCAATGCTGCTGCATTATTATATTTTTTATCTTTCGTAAACAACCCAAGGGTACGCAAAATATCTTCCGATACAGCCGTTATACCCAATTTTTTCCATTAACTTACTATTCAATTCCTTAAATGCTAAGTCCGCCCTTCCGCAAGGCAGCTCTTCAAAATATAAATTACTTCCTTGCGAAACAAGCTCTTTCAGTTCTGCCTGGTCTGCTTCTATTGATACTGTATCACTTCTTCTGTATGCACTAACTGTTTTTAAAAAGGTATTTGTAATCGTGGATTTAAACTCTAAATTTTTATTTTCCTTCATTTTACTTTCCACCTTTATACGATTTTAGTTATCGTATCATATCAACGCAAAAATGCAACGTAAAATTTACGTTGCATTTTTCGTTTCATTTTTATCCCACTGTTGTAATTAACACTTCACATTCTCCGCTGATTTCATATTCACCGCTTCCTGCTGACATAAAGAAGCTATCTCCCTTTCTGTAAGGAATAGTTTCTCCTCCGCAAGAGATTGTACCTTCGCCTTCCATAATTAAGATACTTGCAAAGGACTCTTCGCCCACAGAACCTTTCATGCTGCTCATAAGCTTTCCGTCCATATTCAGGCAATCTACTGTGAAATAGTCGCAGCTTGCAATATGAGGATAGCATGTATTTTTTCTGGAAATCGGAACGCGGTTGGTTACTTCCACTGCTTTATCAATGTGTAACTCTCTCTTCTTTCCATCTTTTCCCACACGTCCAAAGTCATATACTCTGTAAGTTACATTGGAGTTCTGCTGAATTTCCGCAATAACAATTCCTTTTCCGATTGCATGGATGGTTCCTGCTTCAATAAACAGCACGTCACCCTTGTGTACCGGAACAGCATTTAAAACCTCCAGCAAAGTATCTGTTTTAATTCTTTCTTCGAATTCTTCTTTGCTGACTTCTTTTTTAAATCCGTAATAAAGGAAAGCACCTTCTTCACAATCCATAATGTACCACATTTCTGTCTTTCCATACTGTCCTTCATTTTTCAGAGCGTATTCATTATCAGGATGTACCTGAATGGAAAGATTATCCTTCGCATCAATAAATTTAGCCAGAATAGGAAATTCTTCAAATTTCTGACAGTTATTTCCCAGTACTTTTTTTCCTTCTAAGTCAATGTATTCCTGCAATGTTTTGCCTGCATAAGAACCATTTACAACATAAGAAGGTCCGTCCGGATGGCAGGAAAGTTCCCAGCTTTCTGCCAGAATATCACCATCAAATTCTTTGTTGTATTTCTCTACCAGACGATGTCCGCCCCACAAATAATCCTTATAGCTTGGACGTAATTTTAATAATGCCATTTCTTATTCCTCCTCTGCCAGTGCTCTGACTCCGCACATCAATGTATTCATTTTTGCTTCCGCATCTTCGCTGTCTGTTCCTCTTACGCCTACATAGAATTTAATCTTCGGCTCTGTTCCTGACGGGCGCACACAGCACCATGCGTCATTTTCCAGCTCAAAGTACAGTACATTGGATTTTGGAAGTCCTGTGCCTTTTTCTTCTCCTGTTTTTGGATTTTTTACAATACCCAGCTCATAGTCACGTAATGCCAGAACCTCAGAACCGCCCAGCTGCGCCGGAACTTCTTTACGGATTTTTTCCATAATAGCAGCAATCTGTTTTGCTCCGTTCTGACCTTTTAAGGTAATTGTGCATAAATCTTCTTTATAGAAACCGTAAGTTTCAAAGAGGTTGTTCATCTGCTCACAAAGAGTAATGCCTTTGTCCATATAGTAAGCTGCTGCTTCACATAAAGCCATAACAGCTACAACAGCGTCTTTATCTCTGGCATGAGTACCTTCCAGACAGCCGTAGCTTTCTTCATATCCGAACAGAAATTCATTAGAATGTTCCTGCTCAAAGAACTTAATCTGCTCGCCGATATACTTAAATCCGGTAAGTGTTTCAATGAGTTTTACATTGTAAGCTTTTGCAATTCTCTTTGCCATTTTTCCGGATACGATAGTAGTAACTACTGCTCCGTTTTTAGGCAGAATACCCAGCTCTTTTTTCTGAGAAAGAAGGTATTCCAGAATGAGCATGCCGGACATATTTCCTGTAAAGCTCTTGTATTCTCCGTCTGACGGGTCTTTTGCGTAGATACCTAAACGGTCAGCATCCGGGTCAGTAGCCAGAATTAAATCTGCGTCCTTCTCTTTTGCAAGTTCTAATGCTAATGCAAATGCTTTTTTATCTTCTGGATTTGGATAAGGAACTGTTGGGAAGTTTCCATCAGGAAGCTCCTGTTCTTTTACCACATATACGTTTTCAAATCCCAGCTCTTTTAAAATACGGCGTACAGGAAGATTACCTGTTCCATGTAAAGGAGTGTATACAATTTTCAGCTTGTCTGCCTGACGTTTGATTGCTTCCGGACGCAGCACCAGTTTTTTCAGGGCTTCAATATAGCGGTCATCCATATCAGAACCGATGATTTCGCAAAGTCCTGCTTCCATAGCTGCCTCACGGCTCATAGTCTTAACTTCCTCGTAAGACTCAATGGCATTTACTTCTGCAATGATGTCTTTGTCACGAGGCGCTGTAATCTGAGCACCGTCTTCCCAGTATACTTTATATCCATTATACTCTGCCGGATTGTGGCTTGCTGTAACAACTACACCTGCTGTACAGCCAAGTTCTCTAAGTGCAAAGGACAGCATTGGTGTGGGGCGAAGTTCAGGGAAAATATATGCCTTGATGCCGTTTGCAGCCATACAAAGAGCTGTTTCCCATGCAAATTCTGTGGATTTATTTCTGGAGTCATAAGCAATGGCAATTCCTTTTTCCTGTGCATTTTCTTTCAGGATATAATTTGCCAGTCCCTGTGTCGCCTTTCTTACGGTGTAGCGGTTCATCCTGTTTGTACCCGCTCCGATAATGCCGCGAAGACCGCCTGTTCCAAATTCCAGATTTTTATAAAATCTTTCTTCAATTTCTTCTTCATTATCAGAAATACTTTTTAATTCTGCTTTTGTGTCCTCATCAAAATAAGGGGATGTACACCAAAAATTATAGTTTTCTCTAATATCCATATCTCTTTTCTCCTTAAAAAAGATTTATTGTTTCACTTCCCACAGTCTGTCCCATTTCTTCTAAAATGAGTTTTACTCTGCCCGGCTCAACCTTAAATTCCATTTCAAAATTCCAAACGGCAAATGCCTCAGCAGGTAATAAAATGCTGACTCTTTTGCTTTCTTCCTTTTTCAGCCAGACTTTTTTAAAGCCCTTCAGCTCTTTTGCACGGCGTACCACGCTTCCCTGCTCTCCTGCAATGTATACAAGAGGCACTGCATAGCCATCATATTCCCCCACATTTTTAATGGTCATTTCTGCCTGAATACCGTTTTTATGAAGCTCGTCCAAAGCTACCTCTGTGTTTCCAAAGGATACGTCTTCATATACAAATTCCGTATAACTCTTTCCATATCCGAATGTATATGCTGCTCCATCCGGTATATTATAATAATGCATACTGCGATAAGAATTTTTATAATTATAGTAAACCGGAAGCTGACCGCTACATCTTGGAAGAGATACAGGAAGTCTTCCTGAAGGATTTACGTCTCCGAATAAAATTTCTGCAATGGCCTTTCCACCTTGCATGCCGGGATAAAATGCATACAGAACAGCATCTGATTTTTCTGCTATCGTGTCAAGAGCATAAGCTCTTCCACCAATAATTACAGTAATCACCTTAGAACCTGTGGCAAATATTTTTTCTGCCAATTCTCTCTGTTCAATAGGAAGAGAAAGTTCTGACGTATCAACACCTTCTCCACAATCCATAGAAACACCATGCTCAGAAATTGCAGCTCCGTTCGCATCAAAAGAAACTTCTCCAAAGCGACTGGAAGAACCACCTAATACCAAGATTGTAATATCAGATTGTTCTGCAAGCTTCACCGCCTCTGTCTGTTCTTCCTGCGTACCCTCAAAAACACCACAGCCTCTGGCATAGACTACATTATCTCCGAAATAAGAACGTACACCATCTAATACAGTGCTGCACTTCTCTCTTTTCACCTGTGGACTATAATCGCCCAACTGATTATAAACTGCATCAGCATTTGGTCCGATTACTGCAATTTTCCTTTGCTCTTTTGAAAGAGGTAAAATCTGATTTCTGTTTTCCAGAAGGACAACAGACTCTCTGGCAATGTCTAAGGCTTGCGGATACTTTTCATAAGAATAATCTTCCAATTTCTGATTTTCATCTAAAAGAGGGTGTTTAAAAATTCCTCTTTTAATTTTTAATTCTAATACCCTAAGAACTGCTCTGTCAATATCTTCTTCTGTAATGTAGCCATTTTCAAGAGCCTCTTCCAAACGTCCATAAGCTTCATCCCACAGTCCAATATCCACACCTGCACGCAAAGCGGCAGCTGCCGAGTGAACACAATCACCTGTTACAACATTCAACTGGTCAATAGCACAGCCGTCTGCCATTACTACTCCCTCAAATCCCATTTCATCTCTTAAAATATCTGTTAAAAGATGGCGGTTTGCATGGCAAAATACTCCATCAATTTCATTATAAGCTGCCATAACACCGTCAACTCCCGCATCAGCGCAGGCTTTCATTGCCGGAAGATGAATTTCACGAAGTTCTCGCTCTCCGATTCTTGCTGCACTGGCATTGATACCTCCGGTACATTCGCCCTGTGCGGCAAAGTGTTTTGCCACTACGGAGACACCTTCATCCTGAACTGCTTTTACAATCTGTTCTGCCATTTTTGAGCAGAGATATGGGTCTTCTGAAAAACATTCTTCACTACGTCCCCAACGTGGATCTCTCACCACATCAAGCAGAGAAATCAATGCCAAATCTACTCCCATCTGGCGAAGCTGTCTACCACAAACACTATAAGCAGAATGAATCAATTCTGTATTAAATGTTGCTCCCATATTCAGATTTACGGGAAGAAGATAGCTGTCAAGGGCTTGATGCCCATGAGGACATTCTGTGCTTAATAATGCGGGAATACGCAGTCTGGAATGTTCCAGAACGTATTCCTGCATCTTGTTGTATGCCTTTACGGCGTTTTCGCCGTAAAGACCATTTTCATAATTCTTCTGAGACCAGGGGTCTGCACGATAGAGACCGTACAAAGTTCCAAGCCCTCCATACTTCTCTACTTCATCTTTAAACTCCTGACTAAAGGAGATTTCTTCCCCGTTTCTCTCATAGATACCAAAACCATAAAGTTTTTGATTTAACTGTCCAATTTTTTCCTGCAGAGTCATTTTGTCAAGTAATTCTTTTGCCTCGGCACTGTAAGTATTTTTTTTCATTATTTTAACCTCACCCTATAGGTCTTAATTTCATAAGGTTTCACAGATACAGTAAAGCTGTTGCCGCAAGCCTCGATATCAGCCTCTTTTTCTTCCATAAGATTACATTCTTCTACACTTTCCAGCATTCCTTCAGCAAAAGTCAGAGTTGCTTTTGTCAAGCTGTTTTCACAGTCATAAAGTCTGACAATTATTCCATCGCCATTTTCTGCCGGTTTTACTGTTTCTATAATAATATTATCTTTATCTGTAGAAATAAAGGATTTACCTGTATTTTTCAATTCTCCTTTTGTTGCATAGGCTGGCTGATTGAGTTTATAAGCTTCCTGTACAGTTCCTGCAGCACACCACATTTCTTTATGTGGATATAAAGCATAAGTAAATACATGTTCTTCCTGGTCCGCAGTTTTATTTGGCTCAATACCTGATTTAATCAGTGTAAGAGCAATATTGCTGTCTTTTGCAGAGTAACCGTATTTACAGTCATTCAACAGGCTGACGCCATAGTGACCTTCGGAAATATCCATCCATTTCTGTCCGCAGCTTTCAAATCTAGCTTCATCCCAGCTTGTATTTCCATGAATTTTTCTTTTCAGATTACCAAACTGTACTTCAAAAGTCGCCTCATCTGAGTGAATATTTACAGGGAAGTGAACCTTCAGTAAATGCTGATGTTCTTTCCAGTCTACCCATGTAGAGAAATCAATTCTTCTGCTGTCTGCATAGAAATGAATTTTCTGTTTAATAACAGAATTGCTGATTGTACGCTGAATTTCCAACGTAGCACGTACAGGTCCTTCCTCTGTCCACTGAATTTTATCTGCTTTTTCAGCATCCCAGTATTTTTCGGAATAGTACATATCAATGTCCCAGCAATCATAGTGCATTGGCTTGTCTTCATACATACGAAGGAGATTTCCCTTTTCTCCGGCTTTTAATACTTCGCGGTCACACTCTTTGTCATAAATAGAAGTAAACAGACCGTTTTCATCAATAGAAATACGATAAAACGGAGTTTCTATTCCATTTTCTGTAATCTGAATTCTGGAAGCTTCTTCCTTAACAGTATCTAAAAGCTGTAAAGTTTTTCCGCCTTTTGCAGGAATATCTGTAATATATGCAACTGCTCCCTGGGCTGTTTCCTGTACCGGATAAATCTTACCGCTTTCATCAGTCAATGCTGCTGCATGACAATCGCCTAAGCTTACAACATCATTTCTATCAAATCCTAATGTATTAAATACACTGATTTTATCCTGTCCGCCATCCATAAGAAGATTTAATTTTTCTGCAATCATTTCTGCCAGACGACTTTCAATTTCTGCATATTCTTTCTTAGTTACTTCGTATACTTCTGCAATAGAAGAACCTGGTAAAATATCATGGAACTGGTTCAGAAGAACTGTTCTCCAGATTTTATCCATTTCTTCTTTTTCACTTGTTCCTGTAAGCACTTCTAATAATTCTGCATCCATTAAAAGCTGCTCACATCTGCGGTTAGAGCGTTTATTTCTTCCCATAGAAGTATAAGTTCCTCTGTGGTATTCGAAATAAAGTTCACCTTCCCATACAGGCAGGCTCTTATTTCCTTCCACACGCTCCTCAAGCTCTTCAAAATAATTTCCGGCGAACTCCTGACGTACCTTTGGAATTCCACGAATACCTTTTTCCATACGTTTAGAAGTTTCCAACATTTCTCTTGTAGGACCGCCGCCTCCGTCACCATATCCAAATGCGATAAGAATATCATTGTTAATATCCTTGTTCTGATAGCGATGCCATCCGCCCAGAATAGCGTCTGGATGTAACATACCGTTATAGGTTGTAAAGAAATCAGCTTCACTCTGTCCTACGCCTAAAGTCGTAATCAGGTGAGTGAAAATTTCACTTCCGTCAATTCCTCTCCACATCATTGTGTCATAAGGAACTTTATTAATCTGATTCCATGCCAGTTTTGTAGTCATGAAGTATTTAATACCGCTCTTCTTCATAATCTGAGGAAGTGCTCCTGAATATCCGAATACATCTGGAAGCCATAAAATACGGCTGTCAATGCCAAATTCATCTTTAAAGAACTTCTTTCCGTAAAGGAACTGACGCACCAGTGACTCACCGCTTGTTAAATTACAGTCAGCTTCTACCCACATTCCGCCTTCCGGTTCCCATCTGCCTTCTTTTACACGCTCTTTAATCTTTTCATAAGTTTCCGGATATCTTTCTTTCAAAAATTGATACAGAGCCGGCTGGCTGGACATAAATTTATATTCCGGATATTCCTCCATATATTTCAATACAGTAGAGAAACTTCTTGCAACCTTTTCTCTTGTCTGCGCCACAGTCCAAAGCCATGCCACGTCAATGTGTGTATGTCCGATACAAGAAGCAATAACATCCTCGTATCCACTCATATCTTCATATAATGCTTTTTGAATATAGTTATGAGCTTCTTCTATAGACTGATAAAATTCTTCAGAATAAGGAGTACGTAAATCCAAGAGATTAACTGTATTATTCAGGATTGTACGCAAATCCTTTCTCACTTTATCGTCTTCCTGCATTCTGGAAAATCCCTGAAGTGGAACAACAATATCATAATAAATCTCATTAATTGTTTCATCTACTTCTACTGTTTCCATTGTAAAGGTCAGTTCAGCGAACATAACACCTGTGTATCCCTGTAAATCAATAGTATAGGTTTCACCCTCTTTTGCACATCTTTCCAACATTACTGTCTGATGATTCAAATCCATTCCCTGTGTCATCTGTCCGTTTACAAACAACAAAAATTGTGGATTTTTTGCGTAATCCCAATGGTCTACCTGTGTTGCCACCTTGAGATAAAGAGTTTTTCCATCCATACTCTTCGGAACAGTATATTCTGCTCTGAACCAATAATGTTCATCCGGTCCATACCAATGCATAGTCTTGCTGTCAAACTCTTCCCATGGTTCTGCTGACTGATCTGCTTCATAAGGGTAAAAATATAATCCCTTCTTATAAACAACTCCCTTTACCGGCTCTTTCTTTACAAAAGCTAATTCTTTTAATTCATTGCATATTACAGAAATTCTATCTTCAATAAATCTCATGCTATCGCATCACTCCTTATATACCTATTTTATTTCTTCTTAGAGATTACAAGCTCAAAGCCAGCGCAGACTGAGCGTAAAATATATCGATATCTGCAAGCTACACTTTGATACAATCGTATAAGTGAAAATGCTCCCAGATGCATCTAATGCACCTGGAAGCACTTTCCTGTTGTGAAACTATCCAACAGGTTCATTAAAAAGCATTTTCTTTAATATATTTTAACATATCATCAACAGTTGTAAAGGCAAGACCTGTAACTGTATCTGCACAACCATAATAAATGGCAATTCTTCCTGTATCAGCATCTGTAAGAGTTGCACATGGGAATACCACGTTCGGTACATCTCCTACACATTCATATAATTCATAAGGTCCTAATACATAAGCTTTAGAACGTGCAATTACTTTCCATGGCTCATTTAAGTCTAAAAGTGCTGCACCCATACGGTATACAAATCCGTTACATGTATTGATAACACCATGGTAAATCAATAACCATCCTTCATCTGTCTCAATCGGAACAGGTCCCGGGCCAATCTTTGTAGACTGCCATGCAGAGATATCGCCTTTTTCTGTAGACATTACATGTCTGTGGTGTCCCCAGTATTCCAAATCAGGGCTCTGGCTGCAGAAAATATCACCGAATGGTGTATGGCCTGTATCACTTGGTCTGCTCAGCATCATATAATTTCCATTGATTTTTCTTGGGAAAAGCACACCATTTCTGTTATATGGCAAAAATGCGTTTTCTAACTGATAGAAAGTCTTGAAATCAAAAGTATACGCTACACCGATTGTTGGACCATGATATCCGTTACACCATGTGATGTAGTATCTGTCTTCGATAAAGCAAACACGTGGGTCATAACGATACTCTCTCTTTGTAACCTCAGAGTCACCTTCAAAAGTAATTGGTTCATGGTTAATTTCCCAGTGGATACCATCTTTTGAAAATCCTGCAAAGATATCCATACTTACACATTTGCTGTCACATCTGAACACACCTGCAAATCCATCTTCAAAAGGTACAACAGCGCTGTTAAAAATACTGTTGGAGCTTGGGATATCATTGCGGTTAATGATTGGATTCTGTGTATATCTCCAAATAGGCATATTATAATTTTCAGGCTTTTCCTGCCATGGAATATTTTTTAATGAATTTCCAATAATCTTTGACATTTGTCCTCCTCGTCAGAACAGGGGCATCCTCCATTTTTTAGAAAATGCCCCCACTCATTATGTTTTAGCTAATTTTATTTTGCAGCGTCAATCTGTTTCTGTGCTTCTGCACGAATTGTTTCCCAACCTGCTGTTTCCAGTTCCTTTTCGATTGTTTTAATCAGTTCTCTTGGATCCTGAGCGCCTGTGAAGAATTCTGAATAGTATTTTTCATATACGGCACGGCAGTTTGCAAGTTCTGTTTCAATCTTAGATGTATCAAGGTTAAATCCAAGTAATACAGATGGTGTTGCATTTTCATTTAATTCTTTAACTTCATCCCACTGGTTGAATGTTTCAATTGCCTGCTGAGTTACATTAAAGAATGTACCCTGTGTATAACCAGCCATTCCCCAGTCTGTAGTCAGTCTGTTTACTTTTCCATCATCTGTGTATTCGAAGTCAGAACCTTCTACACCATAATAGAATAAGTCACGTACTTTAGAATCTGTGTTAACTAAGTTTAATAACTGTAAAGCTTTTTCTGGATTTTTACATCCTGAATAAATACCATTGATAGAACCACGTACTGTTGTGTTAGAAACAACTGTATCACCATATTTTACTGCTACACAGTTGTTAATACCATTGTTTGGTCCCCATGTAGTAGTTGCGGCTCCGCTCCATCCCTGTGCTGTAAAGAATGTTCTGTATTTATTAGAGTCATCAGCTGTTGGTGCATCACCATTGATAAGACCTTCTTTGTACATTTTATGTACAATATCAAGGTTTGCTAAAATTTCTTCATCTGCTAATGGGTTTACTACTGTCTTGCTTTCATCTGTGTATTTAACACCTAATACTGGTAAGCTTGCACTTAAATCATCAAATCCAAGGTTAACAAGGAAGTTTGCACCGTTTTTAGACATATAGTATGGAGCTGTTCCTTCGCCTTCTTTGATTGTTTTTAATGCATCATACAGAGAATTGAAGTCAGTGATTGCATTAACATCAATGCTGTATTTATCTGCCATATCCTGATCCCAAACAAAGTATTCTGTAAGAGAGCTGTCTTTGTAAGATGGAACACCATAAATCTTGCCGTCAACCTTCATTGCTGTCCAGTAATCTTCTGGAATCATTTCATACAGTCCTGCTGCTTCTTTTGGTAACATTTCTGTTAAGTCCATTAAAGAACCATTTGCGATTTCTGCATTGTAACGTGTCTGGTCTGTAAAGAGAATATCGAAATATTCACCGGAGTTTGTGATAACACTTCTTCTGTTATCCCAGTCACCCCATGGAACGATTTCCATTTCTACATTTACACCGATTTTTTCTTCCAGGTATGGATTAATCTGTTTCAGCCATTCGTCGTAATTCTTAGGCATACCATTTCCTACCTGAATCCATTTTAATGTTACAACATCACTTGAGCTTTCACCTTTTTTAGCTTCTTCCTTTTTGCCATCTGAACCGCAGCCTGCTAACAGCCCCATACTCATTGCAGCTACAAGTCCTAATGCAACAACTTGTCTTTTTTTCATTGTAAAATATCCTCCTTTTAGAATTTTTAATTTTTAATTTTTAATTTCACCGGAAGCCGGATATTGCTTCCGGAAAATATCGTCTCATTATATCAGCCCTTTACAGCTCCTACTGTAAGACCTGAAATAAAGTATTTCTGGAAGAATGGATAACAGCATGCAATTGGAACGATAATAATCACTGCCATTGCCATTCTCGCACCTTCTTTTGGCATAGAGTTTATATACTCAGTCATACTAACTCCAAGCGCCGGATTGCTTAACATAGCCTGCATATTTCTTTCGAAGTGATCCAACAATGCCTGTAAAGAATACAGAGATGAATCAGTAATATACAGAGATGACTGGAACCAGTCATTCCAATAACCAAATGTAAGGAACAAAGCGATTGTTGCCAACAGCGGTTTTGACAGTGGCAAAGCAATCTTTCCGAAAATCTGGAACTGTGTAGCGCCATCAATCTGGGCGGACTCAATAACAGACTCCGGTATATTCGTTCTAAAAAATGTCTTACAAATGACTACGTTAAATGAAGATACACACAGCGGAAGGATTAACGCCCACATAGTGTCTTTCAAGTGCATAAACTGTGTATTTACTACGTAAGAAGAAATCATACCACCGTTGAAAACCATAGGAATGAAAACCAACATAGTAAAGAAGTTGTTCAGCTTATAACTACGTCTGGAAATGACATATCCCATTAAAGTTGTTAAAGCAACACCTAATACAGTACCGACTGCTGTTACGATTACAGAAACTCCGAGAGCATCAACAATCATAGAAATTTCACGCCCTAAGAATTTATAAGCATCCAGTGAAAATACTTCCGGAATAAAACGATAACCGTTCTGTGCAATAGACTCTTCTGATGAAACGGAAATCATGAAAACAAAAAATACCGGAATAATACAAACCAATGCCAATAGGATGAATATAATGTTAAAAATTGCGTTAGTGCCTCCGGAAATTCTATTCAATTTTGAAGACTCCGCAAGATCTAAATCTTTTTTATTTTTCGCCATTTTCACACCTCCTATATAATTGCACTGTCTTCGTCTAATTTTCGCACAATCGCATTAGCAACTAAAATTGTAATACAACATGCTACTGACTGGAAGAAGGTTACTGCTGAAGTCATACCAATCGGTGTTGAGGACTGCAGCATGTTAAATACCTGTGTATCGATTGTTGCTGTCGTATTAAAGATAGAACCGGTTGCTCCCTGAGATAACTGGAAGAACAATCCAAAGTCTGAATAAAAGACTTTACCTACATTCAAAATAAACATCATAATAATAACATTTTTCAAGCAAGGCAATGTAATGTATCGTACCTGCTGACGTTTATTTGCACCGTCCATAACAGCCGCTTCATATAAGGTAGTATCAATTCCTGAAATACTGGATAAATAAATAACCATGTTATATCCTGTACTTTTCCACAGATACATAAAGATTAAAATAGCTGGCCAAACGCTTGCTTTCATGTACCACTGAACCGGTTCATGCCCTCCGTCACGAAGCATTGTATTAATCAAACCATTGTCCTGATTTAAAAAGGCATCCAGGAAATAAGATGCTACTACCCATGACATAAAGTATGGGAAGAACATCAATGTCTGGTATACTTTAGAAGCTCTTTTATTGTGCAGCAAACTGATCATAATCGCAAATCCAACGGAAAGAATCATTCCGATTACAATAAATGCCAGGTTATAAAGAATTGTGTTTCTTAAAATAACAAATAAGTCATTGGACTTTATTAAGAATTCGAAGTTTTTAAAACCTGACCAGTCACTGTGGAAAACATTGTAAATGAAGCTTTCTCCCGCAGTCACTCTGTAATTCTTAAATGCAATAATCAAACCAAACATCGGCAGAAAACAGAATAATATGTACCAGACTGCTGTCGGAAGCGCCAGAATGGTCAGCTCCGTATCGTTTTTTGTCCAACGATTTCTTTTTCTGAGTTTTTTTTCTTTCTTCAACTCCATTCCTCCTTATCTTTTAGTTTATGATTTCTGTTCCTCTCTTTTTATATTACGAACAGACTCCCGGTATATAATATTGCCGGGAACTCGGAATACACCTCCGCCCTTTTTCGCAGGGTTGCTCATGTGCTTTATCATACGCCGTGCTGCAAGTTTACCGATTTCTTCGATGTCAACTGCCACTGTAGTAAGCGGCGGACTGCAAACCTGTGCATAAATGGAATTATCAAATCCTGCCACAGAAATATCCTCCGGTATATGATAACCTTTTGCTGTTAATTCCTTAACCAACTGAAATGCCGTTTCATCACAGTTGCATACAAATGCAGTAGGCATTTCTTTCGGAAGTTCTAAAGGTATTGCCTCTCCTTCCTGACTGCGGTCCGGAATATTCCATACATCTTGGGGAGTAATATTATTTTCCAGCATACTCCTTACGTATCCCAGATAACGGTCTGTGATACTTGTAGTAGCTCCCACCGTTCCTACAAATCCAATCTCTGTATGTCCCTGATGTATCAGATAATTGGTAATTTCATAACAGCTGTAAATATTTTCTGTCACAACCGAGTCTGATTTATGAGTTTCATCATAGACATCCACATAGATTTTCGGAAGATTAACGGCATCTAATTGCTTTTTCACTTCCCAATCCAGTATTCCTAGAAATATCAGGCCATCAAATATTCCCGATGACTTAATAGTCTGCAAATCTCCTGCAAGACTATGTCGATTAGGTGATATCATCATGCTGGTACAGGAAGCTTTCTGAAGTTCACTAATAATTTTTTCATACATTGCCATGTAGAACTTGCCTTCGTCTCCGGAATTAAAACGATCGCTCATAATAATTCCGACTTTTTTCGTCTTCCTGTTTCCATAATTGGGAAGAACATATCCTGATTTCTCTGCCAAATCAGCGATTTTTTTCTTGAGAGCCTCGCCGACTCCTTCCTTGCCATTTAAGGCTTTGGAAACAGTAACTTTACTTACGCCCAGCTCATCTGCTATATCCTGCATAGAAACCGATTTCTTCTCAGCCATAACATCCCCCTTTTCCCTAACATTTCTATAATGAATTTATCACTTTTTGACGTATTCGTCAATATACTTTAGCCTTTTCATATATAATGCACACTTTCGCAAAATAGTTTTTGTATATAATTACTAGTTTTATGAGAGTTACTTTTAACTTTACAACCTTTCCAATTACCTAACATCAGTTCACAAGACTGTAAACTTACTTAATATGCGGCAATTTCCGACCGTTAATAAAGAGATTGATAAGCCCTCCCACACCGGATATTAAGAATAAAACAGAAATACTCTTATATCCCAAAGACTGTTCGAAAACCGACTGTAAAGATGCACTGCATGCAGTTGTTAAGCAGCCCGCAACACTGATAATGGCTGCTGTAACTCCCAAATATAAAGTTTTCCCTGTGGCAGGGCTGGCAGAATACTGCAAATTTGTATTGGCAATTACCGTTCCTGAGTTACATGCCGTGGTAACAGTCATTAAAATAGGAGCAATAAATGGAGCACTTTCAGGGGTGACAAATGCCCATGACACCGTACACAAAAAGCCAATGGATGCGGAACGGTGAATGGTCCAATCCCACATGTGCTTGTCTGAAAACCGTCCCCACAGATAGCTTCCTGCCATTCCTGCTATTGCCGCCACAATTCCCGCACTTGCCAGAAACGTATGGCTCAGTCCCAGTACCCGAAGCTGGTATACAATTAAAAACGGCGTTGCAATACCGCCGGCAACACTGGAAAAAATATTATATAAAAGTAGCGGACGATAGCTCTTATCCTTCACAGGCTGAAGTACGTCTGATAACTGTACTCCTACGGTCTCCTCTACGGGACGCTCACATATATTTAATAAAAGCACTGCATCTAAAAGAGCCAATACCAGACATACAAGTCCTACGGTCTGATAACCTTGACTGTCGTTTCCTAAAGCCATAAGCTTATCCAGATGACGACTAAGTAAAAAAGTCACAATACTATTTACCCCAACTGCCAGAATATCCTTCGTTGCCATATATACCCCTCGTTCTTTTACGTCCACAAGGCTTATGGTCCACTGCTGAAGCCCCGGCGTTACAATACCGGCGCTTGCAAAGGCAATAATATACAGAGCAACTGCCGTTCCTACTCGAAAATTTGCACCTGATAAAAGTAATGGAAGCAAAAACATTGCCGCTACTGAAAAACGATAAATCACACATAAAATCCACATGATTGGTTTTCGATAACGAAACCTTTCAAATAAAAACGGAGAAAAAAACTGTAAAATACAGCCTAGCTGCGGAATTAAAGCAATGGAGGCACACGCAGCAACTGATGCCCCCAGATAGCCAAGATACCCCGTCATAATATTGTTTGTTGCGACTGCATAAATAATTGATGCAACTGCACCTTCTATCATAATACCGCGGGCTCCAATCAAAAGTTCACGTTCTGTGGGATTTTGATTAGGAATAAATTTCTGTCTCAAATTCATATTCATCTCTTTATCTATATACCTCTCAAAATCATCAGATATTGCTGCAGATGTGCCTCCATCTGCAAATATTATAAAATTTTTTATCTTAGATCTTTTATCCTCTTGTCATTTTCACAAACAGTCCTTGCATAGCTTTTTCGGAAGTTTCTGTTTGCACATGAATTTTAATATTTCTCTTTTCACATTCTTCTGCAAATTCTTTACCAAAATAAGTAAAGCTCTTTGAAATCTGCCCACCGAAAATAATTGCATCAGGATGGAAATCTTCGATAACAGGAAGAATTGCAGCTATAATGTCATCTCCAAATTTCTTCCATGCTTTCAGAGCTGTTTCATCACCTTTCTGACATAAATCATAAAGTTCTTTTCCACTCTTAGGTTCTCCAAATACTTCCTTACAAATTCGTTCCAGTCCTCTTACTGAAATATAGTCATCAATAATAGAGTCTTTATATGGAAGCCAATACAACCATCCACACTCCGGTACTCCCTCTCCTGATTTCTGAGGAACTTTATCCTTTAAAAATGCTGTTCCTGTACCTGTCCCTATACAAAGACATACGATTTTTGATTCATCCTGCATTTCTCCGAACCATGCTTCTCCAACTGCAAATGCCTCAATGTCGTGCAAATAACCAAATTTAGCATTTTCAATTTCAGGAATTCTTTTTTTCATTTCAGGTTCTAAGGCTCTTCCGTAAATGCTGTCATATTTATTCAATCCCTGAATTTGACAAATTCCCTTTTCATAATCAAAAGGTCCCGGAAATGCCATGCCAACTCCTATTATTTCTGCCTGCGGATTTGTGTTCATTAACTCTCTCAAAATAAAAGCAAAATTATCCAGAATAACATCTGCGCTTTCTCTGGATTTTGATGGGTAAGAAGAAATATCTGTTTTTCTGTTGCCTTCCTCATCAAACACAGCGCCTTTAATCTGTGTTCCTCCTACATCAAGAAGTAAATACACTTTTTCTGTATAATTTGTCATAGCCATTTTTCCTTTCCATACGATTTATTTCTACATTTGTAGTAACCACAACGTTATGCCCTTTATATTATCAAATTTTTTTTCATTTGCAAGTTTTTTCTTGATTTTTTATATTTCCCAGTAAAAACCCATTTTCTTTCATTCGCATCCCACTATTATTTAATTAAGAACCATAAACAAAAACCGCTGAAATCCTTAAAAAATAAGGTTTTCAGCGGTTTTCATAGTATCTCATCCAAAATCAAACTTGATACAACCAACAAAAACTGCCCGCAGGAACTAAAACGGCTTTCGCTTCTTTTTGTTCACCTGACATTACATCTGTATAAAGGCCATCTTCTTGAATCCATGCTGTTTTTTCTTCCTGGGAAAAATTAAATAACGCAATCAATTTTTCTTCATCTTGGCTTCTTTTAATTCCAAGTATGGCATTGTCATAGGTTTCCAACATTTCTATATCTGCCTGTGCATCAAAAACTTTATGTTCTGCTCGAAATGTTTCCAATTCTTTTAAAGCGTTAAAAATCTGATGTTGACTTGTACCCTCTTCACATATTTTTTTCTGCAAATCCCATTGAAATTTTCCACGATGCAAATATCTGGAATCTTCACATTTCATCGGGTCATCATGATAGCTATAATCATTCAACTGTCCGATTTCATCTCCACAATACAATACCGGAATTCCGGATTGTACAAGCAAATACGCATGTAGCATAATCACCCATCCGGCTGCTTTCCTAATTTCCTCTTTGTCCTGTTCATACAGAGCCTTTTCCAAACCACAAAGGGAAGCCGTTGTTCCGCATAATCTGGCATCTTTACTGATTGGATCTGAGTTATATAATTCTCCGCGCCCTACAGCCTCTGGGTACTTTCCGGTCAGATAATCGTTCAAATATTGCTTATGTGGAATTTCACGAATCGAAAAATTCTCTAACCACTCATAATCCAATCCCCATCCTATGTCATCATGACAACGAAGATAATTCAAAAATACATAGTCTTTTGGTAAGTGACTGATAATCTCCATCTGCCTTTTCAACAACCTGACATCCTTCGTTGCCACTGTATGCCAAGTCGTTGCCATGGTTGTAACATTATACAACAGATGACATTCCGGCTTTTCTATGGTGCCGAAGTATGGCACTACTTTTGAAGGTTCCATAACAATCTCTCCAAGCAAAAGCACACCCGGACATACAATTTCCGTCACAATTCTCATAATTCGAACAATGCTGTGAACCTGTGGAAGGTTGCGACAACTCGTTCCTAACTGTTTCCAAATATATGGTACGGCATCCAATCGTAAAATATCAATTCCTCGATTAGCAAGATACAGCATATTGTCAATCATCTCGTTTAGGACAACCGGATTCCAATAATTCAGATCCCATTGATAAGGATAGAAGGTTGTCATAACATATTTCCCCATGTCAGGAAGCCATGTAAAATTCCCCGGAGCCGTTGTAGGAAATACCTGTGGAACTATCTTTTCAAATTCTGTCGGAAGCTCATAATTATCGTAAAAGTAATAACGGTCCATATATTCCCGTTCACCTTGTCTGGCACGTTTTGCCCACTCATGATCTTCAGATGTATGATTCATCACAAAATCAAGGCAGACGCAGATGTTTCGCCTATGACATGCTCCGGTCAAGTTCTCCAAATCTTTCATTGTCCCAAGTTGCGGCTGCACACTCCGAAAATCTGCTACCGCATATCCACCATCACTTCGCCCTTCCGGGGAAGCAAGGAGAGGCATTAAATGCAGATAATTCACATGACATGATTCAATATAATCCAACCGTTTTTTAACTCCATTGAGGTTCTCTGCAAACGCATCTGTATAGAGCATCATGCCCAGCAAGTCACTCTTTTTATACCAATCTGTATTCTTCGCACGTGACTCATCTAACTTTTTCAAATTCGGTTTTCGTACATGATATGCCTCTTGCATCCGATATAATAAATTCTCAAACTGATCGCTGCGTTCTGGATACAACTCCATATAAAGCCATTTTAATTCGTCATAATACAGTTCCAGGCGTTTCTCATAACGCTGTTCTGCCTGTGATTTTTTTGCCTTCATTCTTCTATTCCTTATCTGCTTTTTTCTTCTACAAATCTGCGGATTTCCTGTTCTTTTGGCATGGAGCGAATAGCTCCTTTCTTCAATGTAATCAAAGCCGCTCCTGCATTGGCAAATGTAAGCATCTCTTCCAGCTCTTTCTCGGATAGATGCTGAAGGTCATGCTCCAACAGGTATCCCAAAGAACAGCCGCAAAAGGTATCTCCTGCTCCGGTTGTCTCAATTGCCTGCACGCAAAAACCTTTTTTCTCTACTCGCATTTCTTTATAATAGGCACAGCTTCCATCTTTCCCTTTTGTAAGAAGAATTAGTGGAATTTGATATTTTTCCTGAAGAATGGCAATTCCTTCATCATAATCCTCTTTTCCGGTTACAAATTGGATCTCATTATCCGAAATTTTCAAAATATCGCATTGCCGGAAACCATATTCCATCTGCTCTTTTGCAAGCTCCAAAGACTCCCACAGAGGCTCTCGCAAATTCGGATCAAAAGAAATGAGTGCACCTACCTCTTTCGCAATGGAAACTGCTTTTTTTGTAGCATTTCTCACACCTTCATGTGTCATGGACAACGTACCAAAATGAAATATTTTTGTATCTTTTATAACTTCCGGATTGATTTCCTCTTCACTAAGCATCATATCTGCGCCAGGATTTCGATAGAATGAAAACTCTCTATCTCCATCTGCCAACGTATGTACAAATGCAAGCGTTGTTCGTACCTCTTCATCCATAATCAGATTTTTTGAATCAATCCCCACTTCGTCTAATGTCTGTTTCAACAAGTTTCCAAACATATCCTGTCCAACTTTTCCAATAAATGCGGCCTTTTTTCCCATCTGTTTCAGCATAGCAAGCACATTGCATGGTGCTCCCCCTGGATTTACTTCCAAAAGCTGATTTCCCTGTTCACTTTTTCCGCTTTCTGTAAAATCAATCAAAAGCTCTCCAAGCGCTACTACATCATACATTTTCTTTCTCCTTGTGCAGTCATTTATCTATTCTAAAGTTTCTATTGCTACGGATACATTTCCCTGTACCTTAATTTCATTTCCAAGCTGATATACAGCATTTGATATTACTGCCTCTCCCTCATTTACAAACACTTCTATCAGATTTTGGTCCACATAAACTTCCAGATTAAATCCATCTGCTAATTCCGGTGTTGCAAACTCTGTACGAAACTGGGGAAATGCCGTATACAACGCACTTCTGTCTGTGCAGATTTTTTTACCCTGACGGAAGATACGATATCCTCCAACATTAACTTCCTCTCCGTCCTGCAGAGAAAATCGTAATCGATATCCTGCGTCTGAAGCTTCTTTTGGTGAATCAATCTTTTTTGTATATACATTTTGGATATTTGGATGCACACGGAAATAGATTTTTCCGTTCTTCACTTCTACTACACGTGGAATACTCATCATTCCCTGCCATTTCCCATCTACCGGCTGTGGCATACGAAGCCATGCCATCAAAATTCTTCTTCCCTGTGCATCTACTGTACTCTGCGGTGCATAGAGATCCAAGCCATAATCCAGAAATTGATAAGTATCCGGAAGTTCCATGCGGCAATTTTTTTTATCAAAAGACACCTGCATACAAATGGCTTGATTTTCATCTGCCTTGCCATCCTTCAAAATCCCCATCGGAGAAAAGATGATAATCTGTTTGCCATTTACTTCAAAGTAATCCGGACATTCCCACATCCAGCCAAATTCTTCTCCTTTAGAAACAGAGTTTACATAATCCCAATGTTCCTTGTCTGTACTTTTGAAAAACAGCAATCTTCCTTTTCTGTCTTCTATTGTACTTCCAAGCACCATATACCAGCCGTCCTCTTCTTTCCAGACTTTTGGATCTCTTGTGTGTCTTGCATCTCCGATTTGCGAATTTTGAATAACTGGAATTACTGTTTTCTTATCTTTTATGTTGTCAAACTGCATTCCATCCTCTGAAGTAATCATCATTTGTGCAGATACAAACTGTTCATCTAAACAAAGATTAATATCCTCGGGATTTTCCACCGTATAATTCACACCGGTATAATACAGATACAATTTTCCATCTTCTTCCACTGCACTTCCTGAAAAACATCCGCTTCTGTCATCAGTTTTACTTGGAAACAGCGCAATTCCGAGATTTTCCCAATGTACTAAATCCTTACTGATTACGTGGTTCCAATGCATTCTTCCCCATCTGGCATTATATGGGAAGCACTGATAAAATAAATGGTATGCACCTTGATAATAAATAAAACCATTCGGGTCATTCATCCAATTGTTATTCGGTTTTACGTGTATTTTCTGCATAGAATTCCTCCATTACTCTTCTACTGCAAACGGTTGTAAAAGAGCTGCCGCTTTTTCTGCATCTTCTCCGTCTGCATGAATTCGAACCATAACAGGTTCTGATAAATTGATACTAAAAATCCCCATAATCGACTTTGCATCAATCACATAACGTCCTGATGCAATGTCCACATCACAATCCAGCTTACAAACTGTATTCACAAAATTTTTTACGCCTTCTATTGTCCCTAAAAAGATATTCATTGTCTTCATATTTGTACCCCCTACATATAATTCATTTCTGTATCCTTATCAAAGAAATGCATCTTCGATGGTACAAATACAAACTCAATCTCATCACCCACCTGGCTGATTTCATATTTGGATACTCTTGCTACTGCCTGGCATCCTCCAAACTGGAAATACAGATTGTTTTCATTTCCCATAACTTCTGTATCTGTAATAATTGCCTTCTGACGACTTTCTTTATAAAGCTCCAGATTTGCCGCATCCATCTTCAAATCTTCACCACGAATTCCAAGAATCATATCTCCTTCTTTTCCGGCAAGTTTCTTCACAACACTTTCTGATAATGCAAATGTACTGCCGTCTGCGAATGTAATATTGTTTCCTGTAACTGTCACATCAAAAAAGTTCATCTGTGGAGAACCGATAAATCCTGCTACAAACTTATTTACCGGATGATCATAAAGCTCCATTGGCTTTCCTACTTGCTGAATCACACCATCCTTCATAATAACAATGCGGTCTGCCATGGTCATCGCTTCCACCTGGTCATGTGTTACATAAATTGTTGTTGCACCAAGCTCTCGATGAAGCTTACTAATCTCCGTTCTCATGCTGACACGAAGCTTTGCATCCAAGTTAGATAATGGTTCATCCATAAGAAATACTTTCTGGTTTTTTACGATTGCTCTTCCTAACGCTACCCTCTGGCGCTGTCCACCGGACAAATTTTTCGGTTTACGATTTCGATATTCCTGTAATCCTAAAATATCAATTGCCCAATCTACCTTTTTCTTAATCTGGTCTGCCGGCATTTTCATGTTCTTCAGACCATAACCGATATTTTTCTCTACGGTCATGTGAGGATATAAAGCATAGTTCTGAAATACCATTGCAATTCCTCGATCTCTCGGAGCTACTTCATTTACTTTTTTCCCGTCAATATAAAGCTCTCCTTCTGTAATCTCCTCAAAACCTGCAATCATACGAAGCGTTGTAGATTTACCACAACCTGATGGTCCTACGAATGCAATAAACTCTTTCTCATTAATCTCTAAGTTAAAATCATCTACTGATTTTTTCTCTGCACCTGCATATTTTTTTCCAATATTCTTAAATTCAATAAAAGCCATAATATATTAACCCTCCTTAGAACCTGTTGAAGTTACACCTTCTACAATCTGTTTTGAGAACAGAGCGTAAATGATCATAACCGGAATCGTAATCAAAGTGATGACAGCAAGCACCTGTCCCATGGTTGTATTATCATTGGATGTGATGGAGTTCAAACCAATCTGTGCCGTCAGAAGATCACTGGATGTAAATACAAGTGAAGGCCAGAGATAATCGTTCCATACACCTAAAAATGTAAACACGCTGACTGTTGCAACCACAGTCTTAGACATCGGTAACACCATAGTAAAAAAGTATTTAACCGGTCCACAAAAATCAAGCTGAGCTGCTTCATATACATCATCCGGCAGGCTTACAAACACCTGTCTGAATAAGAAAATATTAAACGGATTTACAATCATCGGTAAAATATAACCAATTACTGTATTTAAAAGCCCTGCCTTGGCAATAATCAGGAAATGAATGGTGATAACCGTTTCTGTCGGTACAATCAGCAACATCATAATAACCAAAAGCCATTGTTCTCTAAATGGAAAATTCACCTTTGCAAGTGCATATCCTGCCAAACCATTCACAATAATTCCAAGTACAATGAGAACTGCCGCATATAGCAGAGTGTTCAGCATATATCTTAAAAAATTCGTATCCGTAAGAATTGTAATATAGTTTTCAAAATAATTTCCGTTTAATGCCGGCGGAATAAAAGCCGCCAGTGAATTCATATCTGCTGTAATTGCTGCATCCGGTTTAAAGGAATTTGCAATCATCCAAATAACCGGAAATAAGAAAAACACAGATAACACCAAAAGAAATATAATCAAAATCCAATTAACTGTTTTTTGCTTTCTTGTCAACATGTTTTTTCTCCTTTCCTTTTGTCAGCACATTCTGGATAATGGTTAAAATAACCACAAATACCGTAAATACAATTGCCATTGTAGACGCAAGTCCCATCTCCCAGTTCATGGTACCTGTCTCATAAATATCATAAACAAGGGTATATGTGGAATGATCCGGTCCACCGCCTGTCATAACCATTGGCTGTACAAGCATACGGAATGCTCCGATTGTTACCGTAATGAATACGAATACACAAAGTGGTTTCAATTCCGGAAGTGTAATATCTTTGAATTTCTGCCATGCGCTTGCATGATCCAACTCCGCTGCTTCGTAAAGTGCCGGATTGATATTTTGAAGTCCTCCAAGGAAAATAATCATCTGATATCCTACACCCTGCCATACACTCATTACTGCAATAGACGGAAGTGCCTGTTTTGCACTATATATAAACGGTTGTGCCTGAATTCCGATTTGTGACAGCATCGTATTTAAAATTCCCTCCGGACTATAAATGTCCATCCATAATGTTGATACAACTGCCAGTGACATAACAACAGGTATAAAAAATGCTACTTTAAAATATTTTTTACAATGGGTCACCTTATTAATTCCAAGTGCAAGAAGCAGAGCACCAATACACTGGAATGGAACAATAATCAGTACAAATTTTACCGTGTTGAAGAATGCTTTCAAAAAGAGTTCATCTTTGAATATATTTGCATAGTTCTTCAACCCAACAAAGCTTGTCATATCTGGATTCAAAGCAAAATAATCAGTAAAACTAAAAATAAATGTCAGCGCCATTGGTAAAAAAAGGAATAAAGTAAGTAATATCAGCGCTGGTCCAAAAAACGCCATTCCTAAAATTGATTCTTTTTTCTTCATTATTTTTTCTTATAACGTTCCAGTTTCGCGTTAATCCTTTCTACAGATTTATCCATTTGTGTCTGGGTATCTTTTCCTCCCAAAGCAACACTTTCGAGAAGTTGTTGGAAAGAAGTACTTACCTGCGGATAAACAGGTGTCTTCGGTCTCGGGTGTCCATATTTACTCAATTGCTCATAAAGTGCATTATAGTTTTCATCCTCCTGGAAAATCGCAATCTGCTCAAATGCTTCATAAGTTGAAGGAAGTGACTTTGCAGTTTCCCACATATTCACACCGCTTTCTACACCGCTCATCCATTTTACAAGCTCAGTAGCTCCCTCAATTTTTTCTGTTGTAGCGGATGCTGCAAATGCCCAGGAACCTGTCGGTGTATATCGTTCTCCGTTCCACTCATCTCCTACAACATAAGGAGCAACTCCTAAATTCAAATCCGGATAACTTTCATACACAGTATTTACTTCCCATGCACCATCAAATTTAAAAGCTGCTCTTCCACTTTCAAATAAAAATTCAATTGGTGCTTCTGACATATACTCTTTTTCCACAATCTGTCGGAAATAATTCATCGTCTCTGCATTTTCTTCTGAATTAAAATATCCTTCTACTGTAAGCCCATCTTCGCTGACAAGATTTCCACCATTTGCCCAAATAAACGGTGCATAATAGTAAATACTTGTCTCCCCTACAGGAAACGTCATGTCAAGTGGATATCCTTTTTTCTCTTCCATAATTGGTTTTAATTTTTCCAAAATATCCATAAATTCCGTTGTCGTCCACGGATGATCTGCATCCGGAACCTCAATTCCAGCCTCTTTCAAAATATCTTTATTATAATAAAGACCTACGCTGGATTCCATCACTCCCAAAGCATAGAGTTTCTCATCATAAGTTCCTTGATCAATGATAGATTCCAAATATTTCCCACGTTCCTCTTCTGTCAACGGCGCCAATGGCTGAATGATATTATTCTTTGCATAAGCTGCTACATTAGGCCCATCCAGCGTCAGCACATCTGGTAAATCTCCGGAAAGCACGGAAGAATTAATCTTATCTGAATAACCTCCTCCACTGTCATTTCTTGGGATAAATTCAATATCTGCAAAATACTTTCCATTGTATTTCTCATTAAAGCTTTCTACAGACTCTCTGTACACCTGCCCCTCCGGTGTGTCTTCAATACTATGTACCCAGATTGACAGATACTCTTCTCCTTCTTCATATCCTTTCACATCTCCTGGATGAACTTCTTTTTTCTGACATCCTGTCAGACCTCCGACTGCAAGCAGTCCAGCCAGAAGCAGATACTTTATTCGCCTCATAGTCTCCTCCTTTTCGCTTCTGTTACCTTCTATATTTCGCTTTTATAACCGGTAAAGTAACCGGTTACTTTATAGTTTCATACTAGCAAACTTCCATACATTCGTCAAGAAATATTCTCTCTCTTATTTCATTTTCAGAATAATTCACAATTCTACTCTTTCATTTTTATTACATTATTACAAAACCGGTTACTTAACCGTTTCTTTTACCGGTTATCCTTGTTTCAATTTTTCTTTTTTGCTATACTATTTATAAGATTCTCAAAGGAGGGAATTTTTAAATGAATAAAAAAAATATAACCTTTAGCGATATTGCCGAGTACACACATTTTTCAAAAACTACAATATCCAGATATTTTAACAATCCTGATTCTTTGACATTAGAAAATCAACAGATTATTGCAGATGCTTTAGAAGCTCTCGACTATAAAGAAAATAAAGTGGCACGCATCCTCGCCAACGGAAAAACAGAATTTATAGGCATCATTATACCTAACTTATATATGCATTATTATTCTGCCATTCTTGATCAAATCCTTTCCACTTATGAAAAATATGGATACAAATTTCTTGTATTTACCGTAAAAGATAATGAAGAAACAGAAAGAAAATACATTCAAGAACTGCTTGCCTATAAAATTGAAGGCATGATTATCCTAAGTCACAATCTTACCTCAAAAGAACTGGCTTCCTACAACATTCCAATCGTAGCGATTGAGCGTGAAGACAAACATATTTGCAGTGTGAACACAGACAACTATATGGGAGGCGTGCAAGCAACAAGCCTTCTGGCAAAATCCGGCGCAGAGATACTAATCCATATTAATGCCGATCTTTCTCCTGAAGTTCCTTCTTATGAACGAATTCATGGATTTTTAAACACTTGTGCAGAACAAAATCTTCCCTATGAATTAATTCTCACTGATACCGGTCATAGCTATGAAGAAAGCATCGATGTTTTTTATCGTCTTCTGGATGAAATTGATCAAAAATACAAAGACAAAGTTAAGGGACTTTTCCTTCCAAATGATACCTTTGCCAATATTATTCTGAATCGTCTCTTCCAGCGATACGGAAAATTGCCAGATGATTATAAAATCGTAGGATTCGATGATTCTCCGATTTCCAGAGAGTCTGTCATTCCTACAAGTACTGTTGGACAACAGATTGATAAAATCGCAGACACTGCTCTACAAATTTTATCAGAACGAATTAAAGAAAATCATAAACGTAAACCACGTACATTTCTCGAACCTGTACATAAAGTTATTACACCGATTCTTTTAAAACGGGAAACAACAAAATAACTTCTTATTTTTATTTTTTATGCTTTTTCATATAATACAAAAAGAGCTTATTCAAGATGTGTATTTTAACATCTGAATAAGCTTTTTTTTATTTATGTTCGGAAAAATTTTTATACCTAAAACAAGATACTGAAATAACGAAAATGCACACCAGTATTATCAGAATATACTTTTCCATCTGTAATTCATCACTCGTTTGAACCTTCCCCGGTGGTTTTTCATTAATAATCGGCAACTTTTCATTCTCAAATTTAGGGTTAATCAACACATGCAGATTTTTTTCGTTTCCGTCATAGGATGGAATATGCACAAGCATCGGACTGCTCCGATAGACATTCCGATCCACAACAGCGTCCTTTGACTGCCATATTACATATAACCCCTCTTCCAAATCTTCAAATGTTGCTATCCCTTTTGGACTTGTTACAATTTTTGTTCCTTCAATATTTTTTCTTTTTATAAATGTCTGATATGAACGAGCCAAAGTCTGAAGCTCCTGTGCATCGTTCCAGTTCGGCATAACCTGATATTCAGAATACGCTTCAAGGAAGGTTTCCACTCCTTCTGTAACCTTCGTAATCTGATAAAGCTCAAAGGATACATCCTTAAGAAGATATTTCTCTGAATTTTCCTTCTCAATATATGCATTGAGTTGAATGCTTCCTTTCAAATTGTCAGCAGCCATTACCGGATGAATACTTAACATAATCAGCAGGAAGCTTATACATAAAATCCATATTTTATTTTTCATGCTTTCTCATCAACCTCCTAATGATTATTTTTAAAATCCATATAAAAAACAATACAAAAATTCCAACAATTACTGCTTTTGTATAAGTAGATAGCACTACTTTATCTTGAACTCTTTCTTCCAGCTCAACTGCTTCTGAATAAGGTATTCGCTTACCTCTCACCAGCAAACGATGGGTATTCACTGCGTAGGGAGTACAGGTTACTAATGTAACATAATCCATTCCCTCTACAATTTTTAAATCTTCTGTCTGGTGTGGTTCTACCGTCAGAATTTGGTCTACCTGATAAGCCATAACCTCATTGACGACTTTTATATAGAAAATATTTCCAACAACCAACTTGTCCAATTCTGTAAATAATTTTGCCGATGGCAGACCACGATGTCCTGTAATAACAGCATGCGTATCAGATCCCCCTACGGGGAAGGACGTATTCGCTACATGTCCCGCCCCAACCTGAAGGACCGCTTCAGAAACACCGTGATACACCGGCATATGAACTCCTAATTTAGGGATTTCCAAATATGCCATCATTCCATTGCCATCAAGGTTTAGGATTCGTTCATACTCTTTATTTTTCTCTTGATCCGCTTCTGAAAAAGGGTCAAACACTTCTGCCGCCCCGAACATTCTTGCATTATAAGCATTTGCTTCTGCAATCAGTCGTTGTTCTTCCTCTTCTGTAATTCCCTGTACAGTCTTATCATAATTTGTAATTGCAATAGTACTATTTCTTTGATTGACCATATCGCTGACAGCAGGATATAAAATAATCCCAAAACCAATCAAGTATCCAATAAATCGTATGGCTTTCCTGAAAATTTCTTTCATTATTTTGTTCTTTTAGTTTTTCTAGATGTAAGAATTAAAAATCCTACAACACATACACCGGCAGCTACGAAAATAATTGTACCCATACCACCTGTTGATGGAAGCTGAACGCCAGAGTTGTTTACCACATCTATAGTATTACCTGTTACTGTAACATTTTCGCCTGCGTCCGTGCTCTCTGCTGTGATTGTAATTGTAGTATCTTCCCCTTTATTGTAACCGGCTGGGGCTTTTGTTTCTTTTAATGTATATTTCCCCTGTTTTAAACCTTTAATAGTAATGATACCATTTGCGGGTGATACTACTTTTGTTATTGTATCCTGATCAGTTGTATCTGCAACGCGATATTCATTATTTCCATCAACAGCATTTTCTTGCACTAATTTAATTGCACTTCCCTGAGCAGGTGAGCCTTCATAAAGTTCAAATTCTGCACCGGCAAGAGGCGCCTGATCTTTTCCATCAACCTTGTTGATTGTTAATGTATGAGTGTATACTTTTACTTTATCTGGTTGTGATGAACCCATTTGACTAGGATCATTACCATATTCTACATGAGCTTTATTTGTTGCATTTCCCACTGTCACAGCATCTTTATTTACTTCTGCCTGATATTCAAATACAATATTGGAACCAGCTTGTTCATTATGTTTCTCGAAATTTTTAATTTCAACTACTAAATCAGTTGTTCCTGGTGTATCACCAATTTTGACTTCAACTGTATAATCGACATTTTTCTGTAAAGTTCTATCACCAATTTTCACACTTTTAAAGTCATCGACATTCATTGTCAATCCTTTAGATAATGTATCCTCTAATCTAAATACGTAGTTTTTCTTACCTGTCATATCAGGAACCTGTGAAGTAACCTTAAATGTTACTTTCTTTCCAACCTGAGCAGATGCCCAATCCCCATTTTCTACTTTTTTCTCTGTAGTCGGTTCTTTTCCTTTTAAATTAACCGTTTTCGTTTCTATTTCAGCTACAGTTACAAGGTTTGGTGAAAAAGTACCGCCACTTGGAACAATGATATAATATCCATCTGCTAAGTTAGGAAATGTAGCCTTTCCTTGTGTTGCTGTAGCGATAGCATCTTCCGTTATATTCTTATCAGCTATGTACCCTTTTAATTCATTTGCAATGTTTCCCTGATTACCATTTGCATAATTATATGCAGCATTGTCAGTTGTATGACCTTTACCAGTAAAGAATTCTACAAAATTAGCTGTCATTGCATAACCATACTTATCTCCATTTTTTGTTACATCAAATACTCTATACGCCTTGAATGTAACGCCGCTCACATCATAAGCACCTGTGTTTACATGAACGGTATTGGTTCCCTGCGCTGCAAATGCTACGGTATTCAACCCCAAAATCATAGCGAACATCATAAACATTGCAATCATTTTCTTCATTTTGTTTTTCATTTTGTTCTTCATTTTTTCTCTCTCCTTTGTTTATTTTGTGATTACTGACTTTTTACTTTCCCATTTTTCCGTTTTGTCAAGTACAAGAATAAGAAAAGAAGACATCCGCATGCCAGAAAAATGCCTACTCCCATTCCTCCCGTATCCGGCAAAATTGAAAAATGTGAATTTGTAATAGTAAATGTATAATTATCGCCTGAAGCAGTAATCTTTGTAGTGTATTCTGGAATTTCCGTTTCTGTCACATAATATGTATAATAACAGATTGTACCCTTGTCATTTATTTTATACGCAGGCAGATTTGGTATCTTTTTCTGCCAGGTATCATCTGTAAGTGAACCTGTAATAGGAAAACTATCATACCCAGGTACTATTTCACTGTACTCTTGTCCATTCTCAGTCCACTTTCTATGTAATGTTACCGTAATTTGCTCTGGTCGAAGCTTATCCTGATCATTTGAATCTGCCCATACCTTATTAATAACAATCTGTGCCATTTCGTTACAAGGATCTTGTGTATCCGAAGGTTCCGGTGTCATAGACGAGCCTGTATTTTCCGTTGTGGCTACATCATCCATAAGAACAGCTTTGGCAGGTGAGATATATGCGTTCAACTCAACTTTTTGTGTAGCACCGGTCATATCTGCATCTTTTAATGTTCCTAATTTTTCCACTGTCATAACATGTTCCATGGTATATGTGTTCCATAGATTATCACTTGTAAACCCAATATTCAATTTTTTATTTCCAGATGTAATTTCTGTTAATGATATATTTGGGTCACGATAAATTCGGAATAAATTCTTATTTCCTTCTACACTTTGTATTGTATTAAAGTCATATTGAGAATCTAACTTACTCTCTCCGGTAAACGGACCAACTTTTCCTCCAGTTCCTCGAACAACGTCACAATAATAGGTATTATTATCTAATAAAAGCCCTTCTATATTACGGCCGATAAAGCCTCCGCTGTATCCATCTTCACTTGTTCCGTCTGTGTCATTTCCAGCATGACCACCATAAACATCATACCCCTGTTCCACACCGGAAACAGAACTGTCTTGGATTTTCGTACGGTTTGCTTTAATTAAGGTAAGTCGAATATTCTGTTCATTCTTTTCGCCCTTTATAATTCCCTCTTCATTACAAGGTAATTTCACAGTAGAGTCCCCAATGGTTATAATGGCAACATCTGTTTCTTGCTGATTTTCTGATGACTTTTTAGAAAGCTCTACGGAAATTTTAAGTCCTAACAAGTTTACGTGTGCCACTTTTCCATCACATAACGCTTGCACTTTTATAATACCAAGATTGATATTCAATAAACCAGAAGATGGTAAGTTCTCCGGTGCTAAGTACAATGCTTTTACCAGTGGATTAAGTACAAGTGTTAAAATTCTATTTAAAAGTGTAGACTCCAGTTGAATATCTCCTAAGTACGCAAAGTTTGTTTTTCCTGCAAAACCTCCGGCAATTCCATTGCTTTTTACCAACTTCAGTCTTTTATACTGTTCTTGTGCATTTCCTGCATGACAATCTACAATCCTTGCAAGGTCGCCATATCCTACAAAGCCTCCGGCAATTTCATCTTTTCCGCCACTTGTAGCAACTGTAAATCCCTGATTAAATCCATTTACGCTGCATCGGTGAATATTCGAACCAAACACATTTAGTACTCCAAGAGAACCTCCCAGCAGCTGGGAGAAGTCATCTCCTAACGCATCTACTTTTTCAATAGAGAGCACGCCACTCTTTCCCGAATACCCGATAAAACCTCCGGCATGGTTAATTGCATTTACATTGGAAAGGTTTGTAACATGACTATCTTTTACAGAGCCATCCAGCAATGCTCCGCCAAAACCTCCAGCATTACCACTATACGTTAAGGTAACACCTTGTCCTGTTTCCACTTCTGTATGTGCGGCAACACTTAACCCTGCATCTGTACTCCCCTCTACTTTACTATCATAAACATAAGTACGGAAGGAGTCCAAAATATCGATTTTTCCTAAATTAATCAGGTTTAAAATGGTGTTTGTCGGTCCGTTTCCGGATACTTCTGCAACTGCCGCTACATCAGCAAGACCAAAGAATCCACCGGCATATTCTCCTCCGATTACAGAGCGAATTCCATTTGCTTTTGCACCTGCTGTGGACACATCTTTTTTACCGATTACAGCTCCTGATAAGCTTCCGGCAAATCCTCCTACTGCTTTTGCATAGGACGTATTTACAGCTTTTTGCGAGTTCTGATGTGCGCCATTTACAATAACTCCCCATGGATCCCATGCTGTTACCTCTGCACATTGAATTGTCGATACCGTTGCATTCAAAATCTTTGCAAGGTCGGCTGGCGCTTCTAACAACTTTCCTAAAATTTGATTTAGAAGCCCTTGATTTGTAGCTGTATCAACGGTTGTAAGACTTCCCGGGTCTACCTTTCCCGCATATCCTCCGACATAAGATGTTCCATCTACCCGTCGGAGTTTTGTAATGCTGCACTTTTCAGTATCACTTCCCCAAATCTGTCCTCCGACCATTTTCCCCACATATCCTCCGGCAATACCCACCGGATTTTTTTCATCTACACCATCTGCTTTAATTCTGGCTCCGGATTGATATCCCTCTGTATGTGAATTTTTAATCACAGGAACAAATGTCTGCAATATCGGAATGCTTCCGACTACATCAAATTTTCCTAGTGTAATATTTCCTGTACTTGCCACAGTTCCTGTAAGCATTTCTCCTACAAAGCCACCTGCACTGCGAAAGGCATCTGCTTCTTTTAAATCCATGGCAAAGGCATCGGTAATTGTACCGCCTTCCATTCTGCCCACATATCCTCCGGCAGAACTTCCTTGGATCATTTTTTCTGCGATTGTGTTTCTACCTGCACACACATCATATCCATAGGCATATTGTTGAATATACTGATCTAAGGTCTCTTGATCGGTAACAGGTCCCAAACTTTGAAGCTTATCTCCGTAAGCTCCATATTTACCTACAAATTCAACCCACTTATTCCATGTATCTGTATCCAGATTACGCAATGGACCATATACGGCTGTTTTTTCTTCCGTTGGATAAACAGCCTGTACTGCTGCAAGTGGATTGTCCAGTTTTATAATCCCCATTAATAAGTGTAAACTTCCTGTATCTGCAACATTTGCACATTGCATCAGACCTGTATAACCACCGGCATACTCTACGCCATACACAGAACGTAATCGGTGGACTGCACATCGTCTTGTCTCTCCGGTATAATCTTGCCCTTTCCACTTATCAGTATTTTCTCCCCAGATTTGTCCGCCATAATTATGACCAATGTAACCACCGGCTAATCCTCTGATAATACCATCCTTACTCTTTGAATCTGCTCGAACAGCTCCGCCACAAGGCACACAGGTTGTTTCACTGTTTTTAATGGATGGTACAAAGGTACGCAGCGCTCCCAATAAATTCTCTACACGAATTAAACCATTGAGAATTTCTGCCTTATCCAGAACATTTGCCACACTTCCTGGCTGAATTGTTCCGGCATATCCACCGGCGCTTTCTCTTCCAACTACATAAGCGAATAAATTGGCATTGCTTTCCTGTATATGCCCGCCGGATATTTCACCGGCAAAGCCTCCGGCTTTGCCCACAAGCCCTGTATCATCTGTGGCTAATACACTAAATCCTCCGGGACTGCCATTTACATCTGAATGTTCAATAGTAGATACAACAACAGATAGCACATCTAAAACGTTTGCAAGGGAGATTTGACTGCCAAGGATTTTCAATCCGCTTCCTACAGAAGCAGCGTTTCCAATATCCATTTTCCCAATATATCCACCTGCATATCTTGGAGCTGTTACAGCATAAGTACTTTTTTTCTCATCCCAATACGTTAGTGCATTCTCTGCTTCAAGATTTTCCGGTGCTTCTACTTGAGTATATTTCAAATAAGAAACATCGCTTGTACTAATCTGTGCTCCACTTCCATATCCGATAAAGCCACCGGCACTACCGGAATTCATATCAACATCTTTTATTTTTGTAGCTTCCACTACAAATCCTTCTTCTGATTTTACACCTGCATAGGAGACATAAGGTACATACCCTTGTACTAAATCAAGAAGATCCTTCACACTGATACTTACACTTGTCAACCCTCCGAGAATGGATAGACCTCCTTCTGAACCAGCTAGCGCGCCTGAAGTGACAATACCTCCGAAACCCCCGGCATAGCGCCCTCCCTTTACATAGTCCAGATTATAAACTGCATAATAGTTTCCTTCTCCCCGCTCTTGATTATCCACTGTACCGCTTTGCATATCAGCTACAAAACCACCAGCCACATCTGCTTCAACACCTGACAGATCTGCTCCGCCCATATATTGAACAGTACAATTTTTATAAGATGGAATTAAATATCCCACCGCAGTAAGAAGTTGTCCTGCCTCTATAAGTTCTAATACATTTGTGTCATCTGATACCTCTGCAAGACCTCCTGTACGAGATGTACCGATAAATCCTCCGGCATAGCCATCCTCTGCATTTGCTTTCACCAGTTTTAAATTTATTGTATGACTATTCTTAATTTTCGTACTATTACTTTTCCCAATAAATCCACCGGCAATAAATTCTTTCACTTGACCCGGGGCATTCTTACCTGTTGCTTCTACTATAAGACCGGTTTGTGTTCCATTCACATTTACATTTACATCGTTAATTTGTACTTCCACACCCTGTCCTAAAGAAAGAAGACCTTTAAGTTCTAACACTTTTATACCCAGCAGCTTCAATTCTAAGCCGCCTGTTCCTGCCAAATCTCCGGGACCTGCACAGCCCACAAAACCGCCCGCACGATTTTCTGCTGTTACAGATGCCACGTTGTTTATTCTACTGTTTTGAACAAGTCCTCCTACCGCTTCTCCAATACCGCCACCGGCATAGTTTCCACCTGCTGAAACGGTAAATCCTGATGCTATACCTGTCACATCTATTCCATCTATCGTAAATCCCAGATAACCTCCAAGTCCAACCGCCGCATTTAAAAGACCACCTACACTGGCAGTTCCTAAAAATCCAGCCATTCCACCTGAAAAATTCTTACCTGCCGAAACACTTTTAAGTCCTGTGATAACTCCCCTCTGCTCTGTTGGATATTGAGGATTCTCACTATGCTTCCAAAAAGCAAGCTTATTTAGATATTCCGGACTTGATTTTCCAAGATAAACACCATCTCCATTTCCAATCATTCCTCCGGCATAGTTTTCACCTGCTGAAACAGCTAATTCCGTCGCTTGAATTTGACATCCAAGTATGGCAGATGGATGAATACCAACAAGAGATAATAACATACTGGCTTTTTCAGGATCACTAGATAACAAGCCTACCAAAAGCTTATTCACAACTTCCAGCAAACCATTAGCTTTATCTCCTGTTCCCAGTTCCGATGTCCAGCCTACCGTTGCTCTTCCGGTAAATCCACCGGCATTACTCTTTGTTGCAGTAACTGTAATTGGATTATTTGAAGCAATGGTGTCATTAATTGCATAGCTATTTGCCTGTGCTCCTATAAATCCACCGACATAATCCTCTCCATTAACATCGTAATCACAATTTTTAATATGAGAGTTAATAATAAGCGATTGTGGCTGTAATACTCGGATTAATTCTATACCAATGGTAGACAATGTTCCTTTGATTTCTGCATCTCTGGAAAGTCCTGCAAATCCACCCCCATAGCTTTTTGCTAAAATCTGATAGCTGCTATCCTCTACATCGGAGTCCAGAATTCTGGTACCTACCTGACTTCCAATAAATCCTCCATGGAAATCCGTTGTTCCGCTTCCAACATTCCCTGTCAAGCCATGAACTGTACAGGAAGAGATAACAGGATTATAATATCCGGTAGGAATTAAACTTCCCACAGCTAATCCATTTTCTAAGAGGATTGTAATCAAATCTCCTGCGCCAAGACCTGGAATAACATTTAATAAGGATGCTAAAAGCTTCTCAATTTCCCCTAAAAGCTTTGATAGTCCGTCATATTCTGTAACACCTTCTGCATAACCAACAAATCCCCCACTATAATTGGTAATAGAATTCACACTTACCGTTCCTGTCACTTCACAATTGGAAACTTCTACATCCCCAACAATTCTGCCTGCAAATGCACCTGTGGCAAATGTAGTCGGATCTGTGGAGCGTGCATCTAATAGTCCGGTCAACGCATCTTGTAAACTGATTTTTACTGTTCCAAAGGTTAAGAGTCCCAACACGCCTTCTACTAAACCCTCAAGTAATCCTCCAACAACCCAGCCTAAGCTCTCTACTAATGCACTGACAATTGTCTCATTATCCGTTGTTTTATTCGCTTGATTGTCTACGGTAACATTTTCCAAGGTAATATCAGAAACTTTTACTGTTCCAGAACTCACACCTAAATTCTCAGCATTTACTTCATTTGTAATCGTTCCAAAAAATCCGATTCCTGTATACTTATTGGTTTCTATAGGAGTCTTCTGTTCAATGTTAATATTGGATATTTTTGCCTTGGCATAAGTAGAATTGCCTTTATGCCCTTCAAGGTTAAGATCTCCCACAATAGAACCTGCCATCATAAGCGGTGTCCAGTTATCATCCATGTCATTGGAATAAGTTCCGGTTTTTGATAAATCAATATTACGGAAAATAATATAATCCGCATCATCTGAATACTTGTACTGATTATATTTCTTACTGATTGTATCCAAATCTACAAATTCGCCTTTATTCACTCCGATAGACGGTGTGGTAGTATCTTCATTTAGAAGCCCGACAATTTCCTTCTCTCCTCCGAAAAGTGCATCTGCCAAACCTCCTAATAAGTCACCTACTATATCTAATACCCCGTCTAAAAGCCCCTTTGGATTTTCTAAGTCTGCATCCATCAATGTTCTATCTATTGCTTCTTTTTTATTCATCTTGGTAATATATTGAAAATCTGTTTTCTCAAAATCACTCTTCGTATAGGGTATGCCCGCCTCATAAAAATTATTAAGATTGAAATCTGCATCGCCCGGATAATATGGAATGATTTTAGTATCTCCTAAAGGAATTCCTATTACCCTTTTCGGCTCCGCTTTTAAAAACAGCATCGGTGTTACTTGTTTATTGGAGCCAATGGCTCTTAATTGTAATTCATTTCCAATCAAGATATAAGTCTTCTGTGTTGATGGATCCGTATAAAGTACTTGTCCGATATGATTACGTCCAGCAAGTTGTTCATCTGATGTATTTTCTGTTTTTTCTACAAGTGTCGAAGCTAAAAGTTCCGGTGTATCTGTTGTAAAACTGGAAGCAATCACATAGTTATGGTTATCTCCATAGGTAAGTTTGCTTCCGTCTTTTGCAAATACAACCTTTCCCATTCCCACTCTCTCAGCCGTAGCGTCATCAGTCATCACAACTTCATCTGCCGAAGTTTCCGAATTTTTTAATTCCAGCTGATAACGATTATACAAATAAATCGTATCGGAATCTTGGTCGTATACCGTTGTATCTGTTCTTGCAGTCTCAGAAACAATCGTTCCGGTAAATGCAGAAGGAAAAATCCATGGTTTTGTCTGATCAACCGGAATATCATTCATAAGACAATAATGTTGATTTAGTCCATAAGTAATCTCTTGCCCATCTACTGTTACGATTTCTCCTGTTCCCAAATTTCCATCTTTATCTCCGGTATATACCTTTTCCTGTGTTCCAATCTTTAACAACTGCTCATAATTGTAGATACAGACCTTTCCATCTTTATAGAAAGGCATCATATCTTGGAGATTTTCGGGCATCGCCGAGTCTTTCGTTTCTTCAATCGTTTCCTCTGTAATTGATGTTTTTTCTGATACTACAGAATTCGGTTTCTCTGATATCTCTCCTTTGTTTGCATAAACTCCAACCGATTGTACAGGTAATTGAAATATCATACATATACATAAAATACCTGCAATTAATCTACGCAAATTCCGTTTCTCTTTCTTTTTCATTTTCCTCATCCGTTCTCATTTAATCTACTTCATCCGGTTCCCAATCGGACTGCATAGCAGCCGCTAAAAAACTATGTAACAATGTTTCTGAAAAACTCCCGCATTTACCGGATAAAATCATTTGAATTGCTTTTTCCTTTCCAGTACTAACATGCATATTTTTGCTATTTATCAATTCCTCATATACATCTACAAGTCCCACAACCTGTGCACATAGCGGTATTTCTTCACCTTTCAGTCCGTAGGGATAACCTGAACCATCATATCTCTCATGATGATATAAGCAAATATCGCGACTATATTGCTGAATGTGTTCTAATTTTTTATCTTTTGGAAAACGAGCAACAATCTCTGCACCTAATTCCGGATGTGTTTTTAGCAACTTTTCTTCTTCCGCTGTTAATTCATCCAATCTTAAAAACATTTCCTTAGGAAGACGAATTTTTCCAACATTGTGTATAGGTGCTAAATGAGCTACATTTTTTATCTCCACTTCTGTAATTTCAAGCTCTGGATATAATTCTGCCAATTTTTGGTAAATTTTTTCTGTATAATGAATGGTCTCCAAACGACTGTTGCTATATTCCAAATTGCGCTCATTTAAAATTCTGCTGAGTAATTCAATAGCAAACCAATAATTCTCTTCAATACTTTTTGATTTACTTTCCAGTTCCTCTTCAACAGAAGACATGTGCCGTGCTGCTAAGATAGAATTCTGCAATACAAAGATTGCTACATTATCATCAATATTAAAATATTGATGAAGTTCCATCCAGACATAATCCTTTTCCGTATCTCTTACTCTCTGACGAAATCTTGTTTGCTTTTCCCAATATCCATTGATTAAATCTTCCTCAATCCGTCCAATATCTGTCAGTTCTGTAATTCTCTCTTTATCATCTTCTTGCACATACTCTTCAATATACTTCTTTATGAATTCTCTAAAATCTCCTTCTTTTGGAATATAATCTCGAACAAATGCATCATAAGCATAAACACGCTTATATTTTCCTGTTTCTGCGTCAATTTCTAAAGTAACATAAGTATTCCCAAAAGGATGTTTTGCAGCCTTACCAATCAATTCCGCAATAGTAACTTCTTCTAGTTTTCTCTCCAAATCCATCTGAAATTGTTCAAAAACCGCCCGCACCTTGCAAGTTTCTCTATTGTGACAATAATTAGGAACACAACATTCTCCTTCCTGTTTTTCTTCTAGACACTTGTTAATTTTCATTGTAGATTCCATAGTGTCAAGAATATCCCACAAAGTAATCGTTTCCGGTTTCTTCAAAAGGAAATATCCACCTTGTACACCTTCCACAGATCCAACTATATTTGCAATTTTTAGTTTTTTTATAATTTTAGGTATATAATTATTTGGAATATTTGCCGAAGTTGCGATTGTCGCAGTCGAACATGGTTCTTCTTTATATGCCAAAAAACACACTAAGCGTATAGAATAATCAGTCGTACTTGTTAATTGCATTATTTAATCTTTTCCCTTTCTTATTAACTATGACTTTAAAGGTTATATTTATGTTTAAAAAAATAATTTCTAACTGATACCATCATACCCCCCGAATATTTTTGTCAATAGTATTTCCTATTTTCCCTCATATTTTATGCTGATTTTGACCATTCCAAAACTTGTACTTCGATGGTTATATTTCTTTTTCTATCATTTGTAAGAAACCTAAATCAAAAAAGAAGCTGCATTTTATGACTACAAAATCATAAAACACAACCTCTTTTAATATAAATATATTTTCTACTATACCTCTGCTTTTCTCTTTGGCAATAAGCGATTATCCTCAGCCAATCTCAAAAATGGTGCGTATGCAACTTCCCATGGATATCCATCCGGATCAAGAAAATATCCTGAATATCCGTCCATTCCTCCCCAGTCTTTCCACTGCGGTTTCTGCCATACAGTACCACCAGCCTCTTCTGCCATGGCAAATAATTCGTTTACTTCTTCTTCTGTCGCACCATTAATTGCCAGTGTAAATCCACAATAAATCGGGCAGTCAATTCCACACTCTCTTAAATACTGTACACAATCCTTCAATGTTGGATATTTTTCATATTGTCAATTCTCTGAAATATTTCATTTAGTTGCGAATTTTGAAGGTTTTCGGTGCAAAACGGAAAACCAGAATACTCGCTACAATACCATATAGAACAAAGAACACCATCGTCAGGATACCAAAAATCAGAATCGGCATACGTTGCTGTCATTACGATACGATAAGTCCCGCTTTTTATCTCTGTTCCGGCATTATATGGTTGAAGCAGATAATAAATAGTCAGATAATGCACCGAAAAGAACATACTCATACAAAGTATGGATACAATTAATATCACATAATTAACCGGATGATTAGTTCCTCCGCTTGTATAAAGTGTCAGCGCCAGACCGCTGCCAATAACAACAGCCGGAACCGCATTTATTTTCATGATTTCCCTCAGCCGGATCTGAAACAATTTCAACACAAAATGTGGCTGCTTAAAGAAAGAATATGTGAGCAGACTGTGGGTTCATCCGCAATTATCCGTATCATTCAACCTTGACATACATTAGTTTTGCTGCTAAAAGTGCTTTGCTACATCTCCCATACATAGTACGTTTTACCATTTTCAATTTACTATTTGTTCCCTCAACAAAACCATTTGAAAGTTCACTGGCAACAGAATTTTCCACAGCTTCTATATCCTTTTCTAATCCATTTGCAAACCGGAATATCTCTTTTAAATCAGAGTTTTTGTACCGTTCGATAAACAAATACAATAGAGGCATACTTTTCTTTTCGTATATTTCACGGAATTCTCGAACACAATGCATCAACTCTCTGAGTTTGGGATATTTCTGTAAAATATATGCCTTATGGTTTTCGCTAAGTTCCACCCCCATCCAAAGATAACGGAATATGCTGTTTCGTGAAAGGTGGTCATATTTTTGTAATGCCTTTTTGTTTTGGATTGCTTCAGGTGAAGAACTTTTATAAATTGCAACATCAATTTGGAATCGTTCTATGATTTTATTCATATAGTCATATGCTGCAGATTGACCGCCTTTATATCCTTTTTCAATAACATTGCGATATACATCTTTTCGACTGATGCCAGAAGTTAAAGCTTTGACAATATAATCATAAAACTGATCCATTCTGCTACGAAAATCTTTTTTACAAAGTGCTTCATATTCTCCATTGAGATATTTTGTTACGGTATTTCTGCTGCAATGTAATACTTTAGAAATTTGGCGTTTACTGTATCCAGCAGAATTATATTCCTTTATCGCAGTGTACAGTTGTACCCTTTTTTGATTATATTCGTTAAGGTTATCCACATTGTATGGCATTTTTTTTACTATCGTTTTCAACTGATGGTTCTGCAATACTGTTAGAATCCGATGGAATTCTGATATCAACGGGCAATACAGAACTTATAGTATTTCTTATGGCCTCTAATAAATTTTGATGAAGATGAAATCTGTCAGCAATCTGCATAGCATCGGGCAATATTTCCTTTATGGCTGTTGAATAAGCACTTGCCCGGTCTCGTGTCACCGCTTTTACATGTTTATTGTTACTTAACCATTCTTTTAGTGTTTTACCATCACGTCCATCTAAAATTGCCACTGGTTTATGTGTTGCCTCATCTACAATAATTGTCCCATAAGTATGCCGTTTCTTAAATGCAAAATCATCCACTCCAATAATGCTTCCACATGGAACTTCCGGTTGTGCTACATATCGTTTCGTTAACAATCGGATAATGCTGTCACCACTGGTTTTCAGATTCATAGAACGGCAGATACGGGCACTACCTTCACAGCTTGTTTCCAATGCCAAAGTACATATAAAATCTTCACAACGCTCTGTCATACGGCTGTAATAATTCAAAAAACCATCTACATTCTCAACAAAGGTTGTAACATCACAGGAAGAATTGTCGCACTGATACTCGTAAGCATTTACGATTAAATACGTGGTTCTACCTAAGATCGGAAGATCTTGAAGTTTTCTTTTATAAGTACCATGTTTATGTTCTGAAGCCACTCCACACTTGGGACATGTACAATTTTTTGATTGCACAGAAACATGGATATAAATTTCTTTTTCGTTTTGAGTTACTTCTGTGATGCCTATTTCTTCCGGGTAAAATTTTTGTAATTCAAGAGTATCTTTCATCTGTTTCAATTCCTTCCATAAGGACAAAATTCCTAAGACAATTTTATCATTTTAGCACTTTTGTTTCAATTCCATTTACGGATAATTGCGGAAGAACCCTGAATTTCTGGAAAGCATGCACTATTGCATTGGAATACTCACGAGGCTCAGGGTACTCTGGATTATTGACAAGAAATCTTTCAATTGCACGAATAACATCTTCTCTGGTAATAACAACCCAATTAAATTTTGCCAAAACAATCCCTCCTCACCTTATTATTGAATACGTAATCACTCCATTCAATTATACCAAGGAATTCATTTTTCTTCCACTTCTTAGTTTTTCGATTTCTATGTTCCTATATTGTATAAGGATTTCTCTCTTTCCGTATATATAAGGGGATATTATTTCTAAAGCAAGATACGCCTATGGATTCCCAAAACTCCATTTCATGGATTTTAGATCATCCTTTTCGGCATACTTGATAGGGATTCCGTTCCCCATACCCTCGGAAAATCATCAGTCTTGCAATAATACTTGCATCTAGATGATCGGCAACTGAGGTTGCAGCACTTTTGCTCTGCCGGATACATCCGCAAAATACAAAGTGACGAAAATCTTTATTTCTTTTTTTACCCACCCCAAAGAAGGAGAATAAATTTATATGGCAAGACCCAAAAAGGAAGAGAAATTAAAACATAAAAACTACATAACATTAAAGCTTACGGATATTGAGTTGGCATGTTTAGAACAATCAGCCGAAGCCTTAAACATATCAAGAGTAGAATATCTTCGAAATCTTATTTTGGAAAAGCCAATGATTTACAAATATGAAGTTGTTGCGGATAATGAACAGCTTAAGAAATTGAAGGGCAACAGCAAAAAAGTGCTGTTGCCGAGAATCATTATATCATATATGAGATGTCAAGGTCAGGTAGTATTCTCTTTGAGAGTCTCCACCTTTCCCTTGACATTATCTTAGAGGTGAAGTGTTACCAATCATTGACACCTATACAGTGATTATTCATCGCTTACGTTCAATGATGTTGAATTCGTCACTATTATCATATATAATAAAAAAGAGGTGATACATAAATGAAAAAAATAATACCTAAAAATACAATAAATTACACAAATATAACACCTGATAAATTATCTTCACGAACAATGACAGTTCAAGAGAATGCTATTATTTCTAGTTTTATAAAAAAGTACAACAGACACAATAAAAAAGGTATTCTCATAACAACCTGTATGGGGTTATCTTTTGCCTTTCTTTGCATATATAATGGCATTTTTGATTTTACCGCATTCGCTGGTTGTTCTATATGTTTTATAATTGCCTTTTCGATTAGCAGAAAACTACTCCCATCTACTAAATCCTGCAGGTACATTCAAATTGGTCAATTACATGGTGTGTGGTCCTTAAGAAACAATAGTTCTCGTAATAAACTTTATTACTTTGATGTAGTTTTTCCAGACTCACTAACACGTATAAAAAATGTAAATTGCACACAGACAGAATATTCCAATGCAAAAGAAAACGATTATATATTAACCTTTTCTTTTGATGGTCGAACATCATATGGTTGCTTGTTAAGATAAAAAGGATGTTCCTTTTATGTTTTAGTCATAGAAAGGACATCCTTATTTTTTATCTATTTACTATTTATTCATGTCAAACTGAACTTCTGTTGACATGCGAGCTCTCTGAGATGCTCCATAAGTAATTCCGTCTTTAAATTCATTTACAGGTGTAATCGTATTTTCTGTTGGATTATAGTCAAATACATGCCAGTATGTTCCCTGTTTTCCTGTTGGAACAGGATAGCCGGCATAAAACTGACCATCTACATATACTTCTACAATAGCACCTGATGCTGACATTGCTGTGCTACTACTATATCCTCTGTTACTGTAATCATGAACATAGAAACTATATGTTCCATTTTCAGTTTTCTTATAGATAGTAGTAGTTTCAGGACCATATGAGCTAGTATCATCCAAATCTAAGTCTGCATATTTTGTCGAATTATATGAATACTGCTTATTTGAATAATAAATATGGAAATATCCGTTTCCATCAGCAGCAGGTCCTACTAAGTGTGAATCCAAATCTGATGGACTGCTTCCCCATGTAAGTACTATTCTAAGATCTCCTTCTGGAAGTCCATCTCCAGTCGGAACTAATGCACCATTCTGCTGCATTACACTTACAGGTAATACAATGATGTTCAATGTATTAGATACATATCCTGCTTTTTCCATGTGGGCTGTATAGTTACCAACCGGAAGATCTACCTGATATTTTCCATTAGAATCCGTTTTTGTTGTTAATACAACATCTCCATCCTGTTTATTCCATCCTTTTCTGAATGACATCTGAACATCTGAAATTACGCTTCCTGTAACAGCATTTTTAATTGTACCTTCTGCCACACCATAAATACCAAGGTTTTCTTCATCAATAAGTAAGAATGTTTGTATATATTGCTCTTCATTGGCCACAACTTTCACGTCACACTCAAATGAAATGTATCCATCAGCTGTAATGATTACAACATATTCCCCTTCTTTTACTTTGATTTCATAATTTCCGTTTGCATCAGTTTTATCACTTGCAACCTCATTATAATTACCCTTATCGTACACAGTAACCGTTGCATTCTTAATTGCAGCACTTCGATCATCGGCCTTGGCTACCATTCCTTTGATAGTACCTTTACTTGTAGCTGTACACTCATCCACTTTTAACAAGTTTTCAAAATGCCAGTTCTTTTTCAATGGACTATTATCCTTGCTCCAGAATTCCCATGTATATCCTATATCGAGCCAATCTCCAACAACACCTTCCTGAAGGGCTGAAATTTCACCATACATGTAAATATTAGCATCTAAACAGAATAAATTTAAGTTAGGCACGGATGCAGTTCCAGTAAATCCAGCACCAACAGATGCATTAAAATCAATCAAATCCCATCTGTTACAGATTTCAAGAAGTCCAGCTACTCTTGGTCCAATTTTAGCTGAAGCTTCCAATTCTGGAAGTTCCAGTTTTGAATTCAGATCATCAATCATTCTAAGACGATTGTTTAATACCTGAATACCGGTTGTACCATCCAGTTTATAAACCATGTGCACTCTACCTTCTACACTATAATAAATTGCCACCTGAACATAAACAGTTGCTCCTGGTACACCTGTTACTGGCACTTTTCCTAACTCAAAAATACCGCCTTTTGGCTCCCATGGACGTCCAAAATTACCGTCATTCTGATAAAACTTGAATCCGCCGTCAATTTCAATTTCTGCTGGAAGTTTCAGATAGACATTATTAACATCAAATCCAGACCAACCAAGATCTACATCTGCTTTATACAGAACTTTTGGTAAATCAATTTTAAATGTACCAAATAATTCTCCATCACCTAAACTCTTTTTAAGGTCAAACTTGATTTCCCCAGGACCACCTAATGAACCTGATGCATCTGCAATATTACCACGTGCAGCTCTTGAATATGTATTTACGAGAGTTACTCCTTCTGCTGGAATAAAACCGCTCATATCCATTGTTCCATATCCTTGCACATCAATAGAATCTACTGTTTCTTCTATTTCAGGAACTTCTGTTTCAACAATATATTTCCCATCCTCACTTGTCACTGAGATAAGTTTATACGGTGTCTGATCTGGCAGAACCAAAATTGTTCCCTCTGATAACTTTTCTGCCATATTCTGATCATCTAAGAAGATTCTATTTCCATCAACGCTATATGTACAGTCTTCTGGTAATTCGATGACACCTTCTTTATATTCAATGTCACTTTCATAAGACTCATCAATTTTTTCGCTGTCAACAATTCCTTTAATTCCATCAATTGCTGCATCCGCCTCTGATTGTGAAAGTTCTCTTGTTGGATAAAACTTATTATTATCCAATCTAAAAATATCCATAGCAACTGCTGTTTCTACTTCCTGTTTATAGGTAATCTCATTCACATCATCACATACAACATCCTGAATTGGAACAAAACCTAACGCAAGCACAGATGTAGTAGCCGCAAATTCCCTTGTTGCTGATTCGTCAGGATTAAATTCTGTTTCACCGTTTTCTGGAATGAATCCATTTGCATATGCAAGCAAAATAGCGTTCAGATTTTCATGTTCCTGAATATCTGTATATGGAAGTTCATCCTCATCATATTCTACCACATGTTCAGAATATCCCATTGCATCAACCAATGTCTGAATCCATTCTGCACGTGTTACAATATCTCCCGAAACCTGAACTGCCTCTACTTCATCATATTCTGCTTTAGCATTGATTACATAGGTTTTCCCATTCAATGTAATTTATTCTGATACTTCTACAACCTTTTTTGTACTTTCAGCAGCTTTTACTGGAATTGCTCCTGTACATAAAGGAAGCACCATTGAAATACAGAGCAATAAAGACAACATCGCTTTTAATCTTCTTTTCTTTATCACAATTACTGCAGCCAGAATTAATGCACCACTGCCTAATATCACATATAAGCCAATTGGTGCATGGTCACCTGTATCAACATTGTTTCCCTTATGTGAATCATCTTTCGTTCCCGTATCATTGCTTGAATTATCATTCGGAGTATCACTTGGTTTTGTATTATCATTGATGTTCTCATCATCCTCTGATGATACTACTAATGAATACTTTAATTCTTCCCTCGTCCCTGGGGCAGATGTTTCCACTTCTAATGAATTAGACTGATTATCGGAAATTTCCATTCCAGCTGGTATACTTCCACTAATCTTTAAATTTTCTACTTGTCCAGAACCCGTATTTTGAACTGCAATTTTTACATTAACTGAGTTCTCATCTGTGTTCTGTTCTACTTGCATTTCTAAAGATAAATGATCATCAACTTTTTCTTTTGCACATACTTCCTGTGCTGACATGCCGAATACCAATGTCATCATAATCAAGAATGCAAGTATTCTTAATTTTTTAAACACTTCTCTTCCTCCCTTTTAGATATTGATATTTAAACATAGGTACACTGTTGAAGCGCAAACTCTACACACCTTTTTTGTTGCACCAACTGCAAATTAATTTATGCCGAGAAAATTCATTGTTTTAGGTAATTTAATGATTTATATAATGGATTTAAGGAAATAATCGTTAGATTTTTTCCTTAAAATACAAGAATCATTAAATTTGGTTCATGAAACAATGAAGGAATTGGAATAATTTAATTTGCGGTCGTTAGGCGTGCAGAAAGTGCCGTTTAACAGTACACACCTATTATAGCACCAATTGTTGATTTTCTGTTGCCCAAATTCAAAAAATTCGTTATAATACTTAGTGTTTTGCATAGTTACATTATAACATGTAACGGAGAGAAAGATGGTTGTCGTTAGCCATCTTTTTTTCTTTTTTTCTTTTTATAAAAAAAGCTAGGGCGAGGTGCGACTCATACGAGCCGTCCCTCGCCCTATTCAGAGCTGTCTATTTCCCGACAGCCCCTTTCTGCTAACAAAAGGCGGACGCACGTGAGTCAATCAAAACCACTGCATTTCCGCCTTTGTCTAGCGTCTCCGGGAGGATTTGGACCTCTGACCCCTCGCTTAGGAGAGCGAATAGGTAGTGTCAATTCCGAACAAGAACTATCATTATAAGCCCTTGAAAGTCAAGGCTTTTTTCTACTTCCGAGTCAAATCAAGTCAATCTCTGTACCCCACATATATACCTTAGATAATACCTGTTTATTAGCAGAATATTTGCATCAGCTAATACTTGGGGAATACCTTCGTGTCACCACCATTATGAAAAATATGGCTACCATCATTCAAGCATTCGAGAATGATAAACAATATGAAATTGAATTGATTTCTATACATATAATACCGTACTTTAGACTGCTTGTCTACGGTGTTTTGACTACTAAATTATAATTGCAATCGCTTTTATTATTTCCATGTGAGACTGATCTTTTCCATTTTATTAAGGATTGTCTCCTTAATCACATCCTGTAGGTATGCCGGATTCAGTTTCTTTTTCATATACGCAAGATAGGTATCTTTCGTTTCATCACTTAAAACTGATGTAAAAAATCTTTCCCAACTGAAGAACTCTTCACTATCCACATAATCATATGGAGCATCCAATATCTCTGTCACATGATTGTTTTTCAGAATTCCGGCGGATAAAATCAGCCACTCAAAAGATTCCGGTAAATACAATGCCACATTCTCGTATCCTTCTATTAACCTTAATACCCGGTCAATTTCTGATCCAAAAGCAGCGCCATCCGCAATGATAAGCATTCTCTCACTCTTATGCTCTCGCAAATAATGGAATACATTGGATTTCCCATTCATAGTTTCACATCGCAAATGATTTTCTCGACACACATGATTGAAAAACTGGTATCCAGAATTACTATCTTCTGTAATTACCAATTCAGGTGTTACATCTTTCTCATGAGTAAACGTACCATATATCCGGTAAAATTCATGGTAACTCTGCTTCAATGTTCCATACTTTCCAGATGTCCGGATTCCATAAATCTCTTCCACACTATAAGGTAAAGTCGGCAATGATTCTCTCGTTACAATCACATAATAATTATCTGTTTTCTGAATTACTCCGGCAAACTCCTCTGTCCTAATAAAATCATTTCCCTCATCAATAAATACGATACTATCCGTAATCTCCGCCAGTTGTCCTTTCCACAAAGCACCTTCCAGCACATAACATTTCTTATCGCATGTCAAATCTACCGGACTTCCTGTTGGATTGTTCACATATTCCTGAATCATATCTACAAGAGTAGTTTTTCCCGTAGCGCTGTCCCCGCGAATGATCGTCAAATTTCTCCGAATTTCAAAATCATATTTTAAGCGTTTTGTTGATACAATAACTCTATGTTTCCCTCTCATCGTACCACCCCTCCATTAGACAAATTCTCCGGCAATCGGTACCAGTTCTTTCATAGAATGAACAATTTCGTTGGTATTCAAAATACGGATCGTAAAAGGTTCCTTACCAAAATCCATCAAATGCCGCAGATTTATCGTCCTGTCTTCCGATTCTGCAATTTTAAGCAGCCATTTCGCACAGTTATCTCCACAAGTTGATGCATTGAAAATTTTATCTTTATTAAATTTAAAAAGGATTAACGTTTTCACTCCGCCAGATAACCCGGTTGGCGGAATCTTTCCCAAAACTGGACTGTCTATCACTCCACTATCCAAAACTGTTGACTTGTCTACATCCTGAATCATTTCTTTCACAAACGGATCTACAATCCAACTGTCTTCATAATCATATTTAAAATAAGCCGATGTATTATATACCGCTTCCTTCATATCACCATAATAAATATTCAGCATAAAATTCCCTTCCTTTTCATCTATCACATTCTACAATGACCGCAATTACTTTTTTCTCATTCACCGCGAGCACCCCGCCCTGCTTTTCTAAATGCTCTGGCAATTTTCAAACTATCGGTTTCTTCATAAATTTCTTCTGATTGTCCACCCAATGTAATGCTTCTAATATACATATTACGAAGATTGTTACTTTCTCTTACATTCTTCATATGGATATAACGATTATTTGGATTCGTAGTAGAGAACATAATGCTTTCCTTATCAATCATTTCAAGTGCACGAAGATTATGTGATGTAAAAATCAATTGTCCTTTTGCGCTCTTTTTGAAAATATCAAGCAATTCTCCCAACATGTATTCAAAAATTCCGGAATCAAGTTCGTCAATCACAAGGCAAACCGAAGGATTTCCAAATGCTTGCATGAGTGCATTCAGAATGGAAATGATTTTAATAATTCCCTCTGATTCCATTCTGAGCGGAATCTCTTTCATACCCTCTTTCTTTGACATTAATTCCAGTTTCCATCCTTCTTCTCCATCATCCAATGATTGTTTCCCGTAATTTTTAATCGTTACCTGCAATCCTGGGATGATTGTGTATAACACAATATTAATCTGTTCAACAATTGTCTCTAACAGATTTTTCCTTTCCTCGTCCACCAAGATCGGTTCTGTCAAAGATACCGTAAAATCCCCTTTTGCTCCCATGTTATCATTTTCAATCCGAAATGCCATCGGCAAGACAAAATTACCGGAAATCACTCCTGAATGGGTATTCCGAATCACAAATAAATCTTTCAAAGCAAATTCAGACAAAGAAGAAATAATAACTGAAAATTGTTGAAATCCATTTTTGTATTCTCTGCAGAATATATCCCGACTACTCTCACCAAAAATATAAGAGCAGTTGCTTTTTTCTGCCATTTTACGCGCTACAATCAAATCTGTTTTTATGTCTTTATTCTCTTCCAAGATTTCATCCAGTCTTTTCTGTGGTTTAAAAATAGTATTCGTCTGATCTCTTTGGTAATCCATAAATACCGTCTTATTTGTTCTGATTCCATTTTCATTCTTTGCACCACTCAATGTTTCTCGACTGATAACGACCACTTTTTCTTCTCTGCTCAGACTTAGTCTGTATCCTATTTCAAACACAATTCCATTCATAAAAAGATTGAAATCTGCAAAAATCTCTGCAGTATCCGAGTCCATGTTCATGTAATCTTCTAACGACTGATCAAGATCATCTCCTATCATTACTTTTTGTAAAAAATACAATGCATCAACAATCGCTGTTTTTCCTGAACCATTTTGGCCGTAAATCCCCAGTATTTCTGCTTTATCTGCTGATAAAATTTTGTTTACAGTATTCGGCATATATATAGTGCCCCTTTTTACATTTTTAATATTTGTCAATTGTAATGATGACAAACGAACAATCGGTCTTTTCATCTTTATTCTTCTCCTTACAACCATCATTCCACACTATATGCTATGACTATAACGATACCACAAAGCATTGATTTCCTCAATATTTTTCTCTGTTTACGAATTTTTTATTCGTTTCTTTAAATTCTATTTCTGTATTTGTAACTCACCTAAAATTCTGCACATCGAATTTTTCCACTAAAATCACACTATTTTTCATTACTTCATTGCCTTCGCCAACGAAGCCAACAATGCTTTCATTTCCGGATTTACCAATACTTTTACTTCCTTGTGAATCCCCATCATTCAATAATATTTACTTCGCTTTTCTTTGCCCAATTTCTTGATTCTCTGTGCCTGTGACAAAGAAGGCACAGCCTGCACATAATCCACCGCTTCCAATAACTGTCTTTACTCTTCTTTTTTGTTTTGTGGTCAATTTGACCTTTTTTCTTCCTGATTTTTTCAGAACATCATACTTCATTTTGTAAGCAAAAGCCTTTTTACTAAAACTGATTTTTTCTCTGTGCAAATTGGAATCTATCATACTCAAAATTGATTCATCTTCGGTCATTAACGGATAATTACCGGTACTTTTTGATACTTCTGCCATCGTTTTCTATTAGCTACAGCTAATATATTTCTCTACTGTGTTAGCTGAAAATCATTTTCAAAGAAATAATCCGTTGTATTTTTCTAATCAAAAAAGCGTCCCATTATTTGTAATTTCACAAATTATCGAACGCTTTCTTTTAACGTTTCCTGCGGGAATCGAACCCACAACTAGTGCTTAGGAGGCACTTGTTATATCCATTTAACTAAGGAAACAAATCATATATTCATTTAATCCGAACCTAATCATACTATAAAAAGGCTTATCCGTCAAGCCGGATAAGCCTCTAAATCAGCTATCAATATTGAAAATCCACATATCCCTGCAGCCACACAACACCTTTAAAGCGCCTGCCCACCTGAGGTTCTCCCATTAAGTCCTGTTCATTAATGCAGATATCAAATTCCATATCATTACATCCGATACGCATCTTATAAACAGCTTCCTTGGTCATGGTATTGAAAGTCTTTTCCCTCTCCAAAATCTCACCCATAACACTGTACAAATCACATTCCATTCCATAAGGCATAAAATATGTATCCACAATACTGTAAATATCTTCATCCATCACTCGTTTGGAAATCATTGCATACATATCCATGTCCTCTATTGTCAGGCTCTCCATGGCTTCTTCATCGCCATTCTTTGCAGCAGCAATCAAACGCCCTCTGTTCATTGTACGATTGCGGCGATTTTCCTCCTGCCCTTCCTGCTTCAAAGTGGGGAACAGAATTTTTCCGTTCTTTGCCAGTCCGGATAAAATTACATCTCTAACATCTGTAACATAGTTTCCCCTGTTTCTCTGCGTCAGATATTCTCCCGCATTTTGCAGATAAAAGATAATAGTAACTCCGATACGCATATCGTCACATGCCCCGGCAAAAGACACATGACCTGCGTGTTTCTCAATAATTACCTCTTCCTGCAAGGTAATTCCTGTGCCGAAGAAATACGGAAAATAATACTCCATCTGGAATTCATTATTTTCGTCGTATTCTCCGCACACAACAATCCCAAAATCATCTCCGTATTTCTTTACCAGCTCCGTAAAGAAATGTCCGGCTCTGCCCGCTGCTACAATTTTTTCATCATATTCATTTATAACATTATTCAGAATACTATCCAGCTCCTTTTTGCCGAATATATCTGAAAAACCAACTGCTTTTAAATAACTGTGCAAGGAGTACCTCCTTCTTATTTATTTGGTGTAATTGCGCTCATACCACCCATATATGATCTTAATGCTTCCGGAATACTTACAGAACCATCTGCCTGTAAATTATTTTCCAGAAATGCGATTAACATTCTCGGCGGTGCAACAACCGTATTGTTCAATGTATGAGCCAGATATTTTTCATCTTTGCCATTTACACGAATTTTTAATCTTCTTGCCTGCGCATCTCCTAAATTAGAGCAACTTCCTACTTCAAAATATTTTTTCTGTCTTGGAGACCATGCTTCCACGTCTACGGATTTCACTTTCAAATCAGCCAAATCTCCGGAACAGCACTCTAAAGTTCTTACCGGAATATCTAAAGAACGGAATAAATCTACGGTATTCTGCCATAATTTGTCAAACCACATTGGACTTTCTTCCGGTTTACAAACAACAATCATTTCCTGTTTTTCAAACTGGTGAATTCTGTAAACACCTCTTTCTTCCAGTCCATGAGCGCCCTTTTCCTTACGGAAGCATGGAGAATAACTTGTCAATGTTTTTGGCAATTCTTCTTCAGGAATGATAGTATCAATAAATTTACCAATCATAGAATGCTCACTTGTTCCGATAAGATATAAGTCTTCTCCTTCAATCTTATACATCATAGCATCCATTTCTGCAAAACTCATAACTCCGGTAACAACATCGCTTCTAATCATGAAAGGAGGAATACAATAAGTAAATCCACGGTTAATCATAAAATCTCTTGCATAAGAAATAACTGCGGAATGAAGTCTTGCGATATCTCCCATCAGGTAGTAAAAACCGTTTCCGGCTACCTTTCTTGCACTGTCTAAGTCAATACCGTTAAAGCTTTCCATAATATCTGCATGATACGGAATTTCATAATCAGGCACTACCGGTTCGCCGTATTTCTGTACTTCTACGTTTTCACTGTCATCTTTTCCGATAGGAACAGACGGATCAATGATGTTTGGGATTGTCATCATAATTGTTTTAATTTTTTCTTCTACTTCTTTTTCTTCTGCTGACAATCTCTCCACAGTTTCTGCATTCGCTGTAACCTGTTTCTTTGCTTCTTCCGCTTCTTCTCTCTTGCCTTCTTTCATTAAGCCGCCAATCATTTTAGAAATTTTATTTCTTTCTGCTCTTAAAGCTTCTACTTCCTGTTTGATTTCACGGTTTCTCTTATCCAGCTCAATTACTTCATCTACCATAGGAAGCTTATTGTCCTGAAATTTATTTCTGATATTCTGTTTTACTACCTCTGGGTTTTCTCTTAAAAATCTAATGTCTAACATATCTTCTCTCCTTTTAGTTTACATAACTATATATCAAATTCATTTTCTTCCGCTCCGAAATTAATTGCGGTTTTCAGAGCTTCCATTTCTTCTTCGCTAAGTCTTATATAGGACTCTCCATTTACGATTTCTTTAATATAAAGGAAACAATTTTCTCTGCTGTGAATGGCATTTAATAAAAATCCTGTATTATTTGTGTCCAGCATTGCCAAAACAAAGCTTAATTTGCCGCCCATATCCTGAAAAGCATCATATTTTACTATTCCATACTTATTTAAGGACATGTTTTGCATTTTTTCCAGTTTTTCAACGTTTTCAGCATTTAACTGCAATTCCACAGCCAGTTTTTCGATTAAATCAAACTTTCTCTTAAAAAGCTTCTCTAACGACTGTCCATCTTTTCCTTTCATGAAAATCGCATATTTTTTACTAAGCCGATTAAGTCCTAAAGATAAATTAAATACGCATATTAATAGTATAACCACAACTACCAAAAGCATTAGTAATATAATTCCGGAATAAGACTGAATACTACTTACAAATTTCTCCATAGTGTTCTGCACAGCTCCTTATCTGACACTTTCTAAAAGTTCCACAATTCGTTCCAATTCGTCCTGAGAATAATATTCAATCTCAATTTTCCCCTTATTATTATTTTTACGGCGGATTGCAACTTTTGAGCCAATAATTCCTTTAATTTTTTCCTCTAGCTGCTCATAAACCAAATCCTGAGCGGTGTCTCTTACCTTTTCTTCCTTCTTTGGTATTGGATTTAAAAATTCTTTTACCAGCTTTTCTGTTTCTCTTACATTCAGTTTTTCATCAAAAACTTTTACTGCCGCTGCATATTGACTTTCTTTATCTTCAATCGCCAAAAGGGCTCTTGCATGACCGGTAGAAATCATTTCCTCAATAAGCATTTGCTGTACTCTTTCGTCCAGCTTCAAAAGTCTCATAGAGTTCGTCACAGCAGTTCTGCTCTTAGAAACTCTTTCTGCAATTACATCCTGCTTTAAATGAAACTCATCAATTAATCTTCTGTAAGCTGCCGCTTCTTCTATGGGATTTAAATTTTCCCTCTGAATATTTTCAATTAAAGAAATCTCTACGGTTTCCTGTTCTGTAAGCTCTTTCACAATCACAGGAACTTCCTTAATCCCGGCTAACTTCGATGCTCTCCATCGTCTCTCACCGGCAATAATCTCGTAATAGTCGCCCTTTTGTTTTACCAGCAATGGCTGTAAAACACCAAACTGTTTAATAGACTCTGCCAGTTCCAACAAAGCATCTTCATCAAATTGTTTTCTAGGCTGTTTTCTGTTTGGTTCTACCTGTGTAAGTTTCACTTTAAGCACAGAATTCTCTTTTTTTTCCTTGGGAGCAACTGTTTTCTTTGTTGCGGTTGCTGTTGTTCTCGGCTTCGATGCCGTCTCACTAATCATTGCATCAAGCCCTCTCCCTAATCCGCCTTTTCTTACCGTCATTCTTCTTCCTCCCTAGATAATACTTCCTCTGCTAAAAGACGATAGCTTTCTGCACCCACAGATTTTGTATCATATAGATTGATTGGAATGCCATAGCTAGGCGCTTCTGCCAAACGCACATTTCTAGGAATAATCGTTTTGTAAATTGACTGATGTAAATTTTCTTTTACATTTTCCACCACTTGTAAGGAAAGATTTGTTCTTGCATCATACATAGTAAATACAACGCCTTCTATAATCAATTCCGGATTTAATCTTTCCTGTACCAGCTCAATTGTATGAATTAACTGTGTTAATCCTTCCAATGCATAATACTCGCACTGAATTGGAACTAATACAGAATTTGCAGTTGTCATTGCATTAATCGTAAGTATATTTAAAGAAGGTGGACAATCCATAATAATAAAATCATATTCATCTTTTACAGTATCAATATGATTTTTCAATAAATACTCTCTTCCTTCTACACTTACCAACTCAATTTCGGCTCCTGCCAAATTCATGTTTGATGGAATTAAAGATAAATTTTCAATCACATTCTCAATAATACAATCCTTTAGTTCGCACTCTCCTACAAGAAGCTCGTATAAAGTAGCTTCTGCATTATCTTTATCCACACCCACACCACTTGTTGTGTTTCCCTGCGGATCAATATCAATCAATAATACTTTTTGATTTAATTCTGCAAGACATGCAGAAAGATTGATAGCAGTAGTAGATTTTCCTACTCCGCCCTTTTGATTTGCGATTGCAATAATTCTTCCCACTTGAATTTCCCCTTATTGTGTTGAAATGTCTTATATCTAATAGTTCAAGACTCATTATAACACCTTTCTATTTTTAATGCTATATAAATGTTTCACGTGAAACATTTTTTTATGTTTTTTTTAGATACACGAATGTTTCACGTGAAACATTTTCCGGTCCAAGACTTTTTCTTGTATAATCTTCCCCAATGTTTTATAATGTATATAATATTAAAAATAAAACTTCTATATTTACACACTTTTTCAGGAGGCTGATTTTATGAAAAAAAACAAGCATAAAATTCTCACAGCAGGTATTCTCTTTACCGCTGCTGCCGGAGTTATTCACATAGTAAACCACACTATATTTACCACAGCTACATTAAAAGATTTATTAAAATCTTCTGCTAATAATTACTACGACTGGAGATTTGGAAAGATATATTATAAAAAGAAAGGTCATGGCTCACCTCTTTTACTGGTCCATGATTTAACCGTTTACAGTTCTGCTTATGAATGGAACAAAGTCATTGATAAGTTGGCAGAAAATCATACGGTATATGCTTTAGACCTTTTAGGATGTGGACGTTCTGAAAAGCCTAAAATCACATATACAAACTATTTATATGTACAGCTTATATCAGACTTTATCAAGAATGTCATTCATGAAAAAACAGATGTTGTTGCCAGCGGATTTTCAAGTTCTTTTACTTTACTTGCATGCCACAATGAGAATGAGCTTTTTGGAAAACTAGTATTAGTTAATCCACCTTCCTTATCTGCTCTTTCTAAAGCACCAAGCAAAAGAAATAAATTGTATAAGTTTATATTAGAACTTCCTATTTTCGGAACTTTAATATATAATATGAAAACCTGCCAGAGTAACATTCAATTATTGCTTACAGAACAATACTTATTCAATCCTTTTTTAGCTTCTGCCGAAATGATAGACACGCATTATGAAGCATCTCATAAAGGATTTGGAAATGCTCGCTTTTTATTATCCAGTATCGTAGGAAACTATACAAACAACAGCGTTACACACGCCTTAAAGAATATTGATAACAGTATCGTTGTCATCAACGGAGATGCAGAACCACAAAAAAATGAGACAAAAGAAAGCTACTTAACATGCAATCCTGCGATTGAATATTTCAATATTTCCAAAACAAAACACCTTCCGCAATTAGAAAATCCGGAAAACCTTTTGGAAATCCTTCATATTTGTATCTAAATCTTTTATATAGCAAAACTAAGAAGAGGCTGTCGCTTTAAACATTATCCAAAATATTTAATGCGACAGTCTCTTCTTTTGTTTCACATAACCTCAATGTTTCACGTGAAACATTTTATTTTTTCCAATTTTCTATCATTCTGTCAAATGCTTCTATCATCTCTCTCACTTTCATCTTATTAACAAGCATTTGACTCCCATCTGTTTTTGTTACTAAATAGAAATTTTCATCATAAGAATAGTAAGCAACTTTATCCTGTATACCGCCTTCTTTTTCAAAAGTAATGGTAATCTCTGCATTTTCTCCGTTCTGTCCTTCTGTCATACTCTGCCATTCTAATCCACTTACCTTTGAATAAAAGTCTGATATTTCTTCATATTGAATTTCTTCATCATTCAAATAGTATTTTGTTTCTGTTGTAGTTTCTTCTGAGTCTCCTTTTTTCACTTCTGTTTCTTCTCTTGTAAGAACATAAGTTTCGCCGGTTCTTTCTATGGTTACTTTATCCAAGTCAGCTAAGGAATAATCCGTTACTAAAGAACTTACTAATTCATCAGAAGCTAAATTCATCATTTCATCTACGGTAGATGCTGCCATAGTGTAAATATAGCTGCTGTCTGCGGTTTTCACATAATAATTTCCGTTTTCATCGGCATTTCCTACAAGTAGTACAAATTCTTTTTGAGCCATCACCGGTTCTTCTTCTTCCTCTTCTTCGGTATCTGTTTCCTCTGAAGTTTCCTCACTTTCCTGTTCTTCTTCGTAGAAAACAGTTATCTTTTTCGGATTATCCAATCCATAGACAGCTAAATCGCTTACATCATAGCTGACAAAATCTACCCAATTCAGACCGGAGAAATGGTTCATATAATCGTTTACCTTAGCAGTATCTACGGATACCTGACTGCCATCTTCCTTATATAAGTTCCACAAGCCTCCTGCTTCTTCCTCTTGTAAGGTTTTTACTCCATTTTCACTGCTGATTTCAACCTTTTGAATATTACCTACGGCAATTTGCGGTAATTCTTCCATTTCTGCCAAATCATTTTTTTCAAACTGTAAATCGGTTTTCACAGAAGAATTGACCAAGTAAATTTTCTCATTATTTCCTATACTCATATAAGCACCGGAAACTGCTTCATTATCATCTCCGAAGTTTAAAACCGTTTGTGTATTGTCTTTATCTGTAACGGTAACTTTTAATTTCGGCTCTGATAATCCGTAATCCTCCGGATTTTCTATATCTTTTAATTCTCTCTGAGCATTTACAGCAGTTATTCCCGACACAAGATTTGAAACAACTGCCTGATTTAAAGGAAGATTTTCATCCTCTGTATATTTCCATGTTTCTTCTTCTTTTACAAAAGTATATAGAACACCGTTATTTTCAATAGAAACCTGCGCAATATCTTCCGCATTTATCTCGAAAGCCGTAATTTCTTTTTCTTCGGTCTGTTCTTCTTCCTCTTTCGGTCCTGCAACCTTCAAACCTATATACACGCCCAGCAAAACAAGAAGTATGACAATTCCCGCAATCAATCCTTTTTTGTTTTTCATGCTACTGCTTTCTCCTTTTCAGCCAAATTCCAAAACCAACGAGCAGAATACCGACAGGTACAACAGCTGTTACAAAAATGCTCCAAAAGCTTACATCACTGGCAGGTATCATTAAAGTTGTCATATCATAAGCCTTGCTTGGAATAGAAATACTGTTGTCTTCCTCCGTTCCGCACAGCCACGAAAGTGATGAGGAAAGCAGTTCATAGTTTGCTCCGGAAACAGTTGCATTCATCTGGTCACTGAAAATTGCACTGGATGCAAAATATGCAATCTGAGTCTTCTTATCCTCTCCCAATTCCTCTGTAATGGATACCGCCAATGGGAATGGACCTTCTAAATCTCCTTCCTCTTTTTCTGTTGTTTCCATATTTGCTAAGTCAGTCTTTTCATAAGCGCTGTCAGAGGTTGTCAAAATACTGTCTATTTTGATTGTATCTCTTACATTTTCAAGGCTTTTAATACTTGGTGATAATGCAGTTAAAATGTATTTGCTCTTAGAAGATAAATTTGAAGTAATTTCATTGCTTTCAATATTCGGCAATAAGTAATACTGATTTTGTGCAATATAATGCTCCTCATCACCTTCTAATACAATACCGTTTTCAGGCTGAACACCGTAATTTTCTAACACTGAATTAAAGTTTGGCATCTCTATATCTGTATAATCGGATACAATAATTGCCTTTCCGCCGTTTTCCAGATAACCGATAATTTTCTCTGCTTCTTCAGCGGCAATATCGGTTTTGGGGGAGAAAATAAACAAACATGCAGTATCTTCCGGTACAGTTTCTTCTGTAAGCAGATTTAAGTCACGAATTTCAATATTTGATTTTTGGATTGTTTCCTTCATGGACTCGCTCATAGAAAGCTCTTCATGTCCTGTTAAAGTATACAATACCGGCATATCTTCAGAAATTACATAGTTAATGGCGCTGGTCAGCTGTCCTTCTCCGTCAAAACCTGTTACCTGCTGAGAATAAGTCTGGTAGTTTATGGTTGTCTCGTACATATCTTGATAATCTACAACCTTACTTTTTTCTCCACATTCTACAATAATACTGTTATTGCTCAATTGCTCTGAAGTATATTGAGAAGCAAATTTAGGATAAACTGCCGGATCTTTCTTTTCTACTTTAATATGTTTACTACCTTCTTCATACTTTTCCAGTAGCTTTTCAATATCATTGCTTTCCGTACCATCTTGAGCAATGTAGTACAGATTGACATCCTTCTTCAAATTCTTCAGGATTTTTTCTGTCTGTTCACCAATGGTATACAGTTTTTGACTGCTCAAATCAAACTCTCTGTATTTTGATGGAATTTCCTGTATTACCAAATTTAAAATTACCACAATGGCAATCATCAGCGCTGTCATAGCAATGCTGTAAGAGCCATGTTTCAACATTTTTTTATTTCCTTTATTTCTGTGAGCATTTACCATTTTTTTTAATTTTTTCATGTCATCCTCCTAACTCCAACGGCGTTTCTGTATACACTGAACAGTCAGAAATACAAAGATGCAAACAACAGAAACCATATAAATAATTCCTGTTACATCAAAAATTCCACCTACAAAATTATCAAAATGATTTGCAATTGCAAACAAATTTAGAAACTTCTGAATAAGTCCGGTAAATACTGTAGGTTTTATAAAATACACTGCAGCTATACCGATTACCAAAACACCTCCTACGCAGGAAGAAAAAATAATATTTTTTGTCAGCTGATAAACAACAATTCCCACTACCACTGCAATTATCAAAAATGCTACCATAGAACTTATGGCTGTATCTGAGAAAAAGCTTTCAATTCCATCCATCATATAACTGCAGAATAAAATTCCAAAAGTTAATACTGCTGCAATTACCTGACTTTCTGTAACGGAAGAAAGAAACAAACCCACGGCAATCTGAGCACATCCCAAAAAGAAAAACCCAATGACTGCCACATAGGCCATAGGATAAGAGATAACCCCATATTTTCCCATAATCATAGGATAAAAAGCGCTGATTATAATCGGTATGGCATAAATAGTCACCATGCTTAAATATTTACCCAAAACAACCTTCCAGACAGGAACAGGCGCTGTTAAAAGGAGCTGGTCTGTTCGGTTTTTCTTTTCTTCTGCCAAAATTCGCATGGTTAATACAGGTGTAATAATTAAAAATAAAAACGTAACAGAGCTTAATGTAGCTCCAAAATCAGGACTTGCATACTGCAAATTATAAGCGGTAAAATAAATTCCCATTATCAGCAGAATAAACGCAATAAACACGTATCCTACCATTGAAGTCAAATAACTTCTCAATTCCTTCTTATAGACTGCCAGCATATTTATTTTTCTCCTTCCATTTTCTTATCTTGTAATTTTTCTTCGTCATTTGTCAGCTTCAGGAACACTTCTTCCAAAGACATATTGGTAGGCTGCATACGAAGAATTGGACATTTCACCTCACAAAGTGCAAAAAAGATATTCTCCCTCATATCCATATCACCTGAAATTTTTATGGTAAAATCATGAGCACCCTCTGTCATAGAGCTGTGGTATACAATATTTTCAATATTTTCTACCATGCCAAGCGCTTCCCTTATAACAGCTTCCTCTCCTTTTACAGTAAGCTCCAGAGAATTCATACCTGTCATGACCTTACTCAGATTTTCCGGTGTATCGCTGGCAACTAATCTTCCCTTATCAATAATCAACACATGGTCGCACACCGCACTTACCTCTGAAAGAATATGAGAGCTTAAAATCACCGTGTGCTTCTTTCCAAGGCTTTTTATCAAATCTCGAATTTCAATAATCTGCTTTGGGTCTAATCCTACGGTTGGCTCATCTAAAATAATAACCTCCGGATATCCTAAAAGAGCCTGCGCCAGACCAACACGCTGTTTGTATCCTTTAGAAAGATTTTTAATCAATCTTCGTTTCATATCCTCCAGCTTAGTAGTTGACATAACTTCTTTGATATTCTTTTCTCTTTCCTCTTTTGGAATAGCTTTTAATTCAGCAGCAAATTTTAAATATTCCAGCACTGTCATATCCTGATATAAAGGCGGTATCTCCGGCAGATATCCGATTTTTTTCTTTGCTACTTCCGGCTCATCCAAAATATTGTGGCCGTCAATGAGAATTTCCCCTTCCGTAGAAGCAATATAGCCGGTAATCATGTTCATTGTAGTCGATTTTCCTGCTCCGTTTGGTCCGAGAAAGCCGTAAATTTTTCCTTTTTCCACTGTAAAATTCAAGTGGTCTACCGCTGTATGGTCACCATATTTTTTTACTAGATTTTTTACTTCAATCAAAATGTTCCCTCCTTTATTTTGACAACACATTCTTCTTCTAAAACTTCTTTGTCCTTTCCATTCTATGGAAAAAATGTGATAAAAATTAGGTAAGACTGTGTTTTTTTTGTGAAATAAAAAAAGATCGCTGACCTTATTCTACGATAAAATCAACGACCTTTTCATTTTCTATAAAATTGGTTCTTTTGTTGGAGTTCCTGCTTTTCTCGGATATTTCTTCGGTGTGCTTTTTACCTTCTTAATCATCACCAATGTTCTGTCCATATCCGTCTGATACAGTTTAAAATCCACTTCCTTTTCCAACCTTCCGCCCAGAACAGAAATAGCTTTCTTAGCCTCTGAAACCTCCTCTGCCGCCTTCCCTGACTTGTAGGATACAAAGTATCCTCCTGCCTTTACATAAGGCATACAATACTCGCTTAAAGACGCCAGACGGGACACTGCTCTTGATACGCTTAAATCATATTTCTCTCTGTGTTCAGCCTTTCTGGCTGCATCTTCTGCCCTTCCATGAACGGTTTGAATGCCGCTAAGTCCCAATTTTTCTATGACTTCATTTAAGAAATTCAGCCTTTTATTCAGAGAGTCCAGAAGCGTAATCTGAAGATGAGGAAAGGCAATTTTAAGAGGAATTCCCGGAAATCCTGCTCCTGTTCCCACATCAATACAGGTAGAAATCTTAGTCATATCCAACCCTTTTGCAATAGAAAGACTATCCACAAAATGCTTTAAAAGAACCTCTTCAAAATCCGTAATTCCGGTCAAATTCATTACCTTATTCCACTCAATCAAAAGCTCATAATACTGCACAAACTGCTTTTTTTGTTCTTCATTTAACTGTATTCCATACTCCTTACAGCCTTCTTCCAGAATAGTTAAATCGTAATTCATGCCCTTCTTCTCCTCTATTTTCCTCTGCGATAAGACTCCATATAAACCAGTAAAACAGAAATATCAGCCGGAGAAACCCCTGCAATTCTGGATGCCTGACCTATGGAAATCGGACGATATGCGTTTAATTTTTGCTTTGCTTCAATGCGAAGTCCGCTGATTGCATCGTAATCAATATCCTTTGGAAGCTTCTTATTTTCCAGCTTTTTAAAGCCTTCTACCTGCTTTAGCTGGCGTCTGATATACCCGTCATACTTGATGTTAATGTTGATTTGTTCCCTTACATCATAAGGTAATTCCGGTCTTTTTTTATCTAAAGGAGCTACAATATCATACGATAATTCCGGTCTTCTGATTAAATCTCCCAGAGAAATTCCATTCTTCAAAGGAGTGCTTCCATACTGCTGTAAAAGCTCCTGTACCTCTTTTACAGCCCCTACATGTATATGCTCCATACGCTGTGTTTCTTCTTCAATTTTCTCTTTTTTCCACTGAATATAATCATATTGCTCCTGTGTTACAAGCCCAACCTGATATCCTTTTTCCCTCAGACGAAGGTCTGCATTGTCCTGTCTTAACAGCAGACGATATTCTGCACGGCTTGTCATCATACGGTAAGGTTCACGGTTTTCTTTCGTTACCAAATCATCAATTAGCACACCGATATAAGACTCTGAACGGTCTAAAACCAGCTGCTCACGGCCTAAGACTTCCATGGCTGCATTGATACCGGCTACCAGTCCCTGGGCTGCCGCCTCCTCGTATCCTGAGCTTCCGTTAAACTGTCCGCCGGAGAACAATCCCTTAATATTTTTAAATTCTAAAGTCGGATATAACTGTCTTGCATCAATACAGTCATACTCGATTGCATAGGCATTTCGCACGATTTTTGCATTCTCCAGCCCCGGTACAGAATGGTACATTTCATACTGCACATCCTCCGGTAAGGAGCTTGACATTCCTCCTATATACATCTCATTTGTAGACAATCCTTCCGGTTCAATAAATACCTGATGGCGATTTTTATCTGCAAACTTTACTACCTTATCTTCAATAGAAGGACAGTAACGAGGACCTGTTCCCTCAATCATTCCGGAGTATAAAGGAGAGCGGTCTAAGTTATTTCTGATAATCTCATGTGTCTTTTCATTTGTATAGGTCAGCCAGCAAGATATCTGGTCAATCTGTACGTCTTCCGGATTGGTAGAGAAAGAAAACGGCACAACTCTTTCGTCTCCGAACTGCTCTTCCATCTTTGAAAAATCAATGCTTCTCTTATCAATACGAGCCGGTGTTCCTGTCTTAAAGCGATACATTTCAATCCCCAGCTCTTTTAAAGAATTTGTCAGGTAATTCGCTGCCTGTAATCCGTTTGGTCCTGTTTCATTGCTGATATCGCCATAGATACATCTGGCTTTTAAATAAGTTCCCGTACACAAAACAACCGCTTTTGTGCGGTATTCTGCTCCTGAATAGGTTTTTACACCTTTTACTACACCGTCTTCTGCCATAATTTTCGTAACTTCGGCCTGACGAATAGTGAGATGCTCTGTATTTTCCAGTGTTTTTCGCATTTCTCTTGTGTATTCCTGCTTATCAGCCTGCGCACGCAGAGAATGTACTGCCGGTCCTTTTGACACGTTCAGCATCTTAGACTGAATAAAGGTCTTATCAATATTTTTGCCCATTTCTCCGCCCAAGGCGTCAATTTCTTTTACCAAATGACCTTTAGAGCTTCCGCCAATATTCGGGTTACAGGGCATCAGAGCAATGCTGTCTACACTTACGGTAAACATAATGGTTTCCAAGCCAAGTCTGGCACAGGCAAGCGCTGCCTCACATCCTGCATGTCCTGCTCCTACAATCGCCACATCATAATTTTCTGTTAGTACACTCATTTTGGATTTCCTTTCTACATTTCTTTCTGTTTTTTAAGAAGTTATCCACATTTTTTTGCTTTTTTCTATTTTCCTGTGCAAAACTTGGAGAAAATTTCATTTACTAAATCCTCTCCCACAGACTCACCGATAATGCTTCCCAAAGCCTCATAAGCATTCATTAAATCAATGGAGAAGAAGTCTTCCGGCATCTGCATTTCAATGCTGTTTTCCACCAGCTCCAGACTTCTTTTTGCATCCTCAATGGCTGCCTTATGACGCATATTTGTAATATAAATTTCATCATTAAAAGATAAATTTCCTTCAAAAAACATCTCTTTAATCTTTGCCTCTAAAAACTCAATTCCTTCCTCTTCCTTTGCAGAAACAGCAACTACCGGATGGTTGGTTTTCTCCTTTAAATCCTCTTCCGTAACCTGTTGCTGCAAGTCCATTTTATTTAAAATAACAATGGCTTTTTTGTCTTTTAAAAGCTCGATAATCTCTTTATCATTCTCATCTAAAGGCACAGAGGAGTCTACTACATAAAGGATTAAATCCGCATCTTTTGCATTTTCCACAGCCTTCTTTACACCAATTTTTTCTACTACATCATCCGTATCACGAATGCCTGCCGTATCAATCATTCTAAGAGAAATTCCATGAAGCACAATGGTTTCTTCCAGTATGTCTCTGGTAGTTCCGGCAATGTCCGTTACAATGGCTCTTTCCTCTCCCACAAGCAGATTTAAAAGAGAAGATTTTCCCGCATTCGGCTTTCCTACAATAACCGTTTTAATGCCTTCCTTCATGAGTTTTCCTTCTCTTACTGTATCTAAAAGCCCGTTTAATTTCTCTTTTAACAGACTGATTTCTCCTTTTAAAGTATCTCCGTATCCATCAATACTGATATGCTCCGGATCATCTAAAGCTGACTCAATATAGGCAATCTGATAGATAATTCCCTGTCTGATTTCCTTAATAACTCTTTGTATATTTCCCCTTAACTGGCTTATAGAGCTCTTTAATGCGTATTCATTTTTTGCATTGATTACGTCAATAACCGCCTCTGCCTGAGACAAATCAATCCTTCCGTTTAAAAATGCACGCTTTGTAAATTCTCCTGGCTCTGCCGGTCTTGCTCCGTATTTCACCACAGTTTCCAGCACTCTTTTCATAGCAAGAACACCGCCATGGCAGTCAATTTCTACTGTATTTTCTCCTGTATAGCTTCTGGGTGCGTCCATAACCATAACCAGAACTTCATCTATTATTTCATCCTCATCACAGATAAATCCATACTGAATGGTGTGTGAGGGAACATTCTCAATTCGCTTTTTTCCGCCTTTGGAGCGATATATTTTACCTGCAATTTCCCTGCTCTTTGGGCCGCTGATACGGATAATTCCAATTCCCGATGCAGTCATAGCTGTCGCAACAGCTGCAATGGTATCTGCCATAATTTTCTCCCTTCTTTTGATATAAGATAACTAATTATTTTTAATAAAAAAATTCTAGGAAAAAGCGCAGGGATTTCCCCTATTATTCACGCTTTCACCTAGAATAATCTGTTTACTGTCTGTTTTTCAGTTTTACTACCACATGACGATATGGTTCGTTTCCTTCGCTGTAAGTTTCTACATAGCGATTTCCCTGTAATGCAGAATGAATAATTCTTCTTTCATAAGGGTTCATTGGCTCAAGAGAAACAGTTTTTCTTGTTTTTCTTACTTTGTAAGCAATACTTCTTGCAAGATTTTCCAAAGTTTCTTTTCTTCTGTTACGGTAATCCTCTGTATCAAGTTTTACACGAACATACCCCTGTGTTCCTTTATTTACTACCAGACTGGTAAGGTACTGTAAGGAGTCTAAAGTCTGTCCTCTCTTACCGATAAGAATACCCATGTCATGTCCGATAAATTCAATATCAAGATTTCCCTCAGAAGCTTTATATTCCATTTTAATTTCCACTTCCATATTCATGGCTTTGAAAACTCCGCTCAAGAATTTTTCTGCTTCTGCTTTCATATTTGCAATTTCTTCTTCGCTTCTTACCACAACTTTCTTTTCTTCACGTGGCGCTTCTGTTTCTTTTTCAATCTCTTTTACAATTTCAGGTTCAGCTGGTTTTACCGGCTTTACCTCTTCCTTAACTTTTTCAACCGGTTTTTTCTTTGGTTCCTTTGGTAAGGATTTTTCAACTTCTTTTTTTGCCGCTTTAATAATTGCCGGCTTTGCACCGAAACCTAAAAATCCTGCTTTTCCCTCAGAAACAATCTGAATTTCAAGGTTTTCACTGGATACTTCAAATTCAAGACTTGCCTTTGTAATGGCTTCGTCTACTGTTTTGGCAGAAAACTCTCTGAATTCCATCTTTTTTCCCCCTTACCTTCTATTTCTTTTTCCCTTTGTTATTTGCATCAAACTGTGCTACCATATTAGCCTTCGAAGCCAGACTTCCCGGCTTTGTTTTTGGAACTTCGGCTGTATATGCTGCTGTATTTTTTACAGAATTGCTCTTATCTGCAATGGTTTTTCTCTTTGGCTCTTCAATGTTACGCACATTCATCTTTGCCTGTTGGCTGATGTTCTGAGAAGTAACACCTAATTTTGCCTTTTTCTTATCCATTTTGGCTTTATTCTTTTTGATAAAGTCATCCATGTCCATATTGTTCAGATGTCTGTTAATAATAATCTGCTGCACGCTTCGGATAACCGCACCGATAATCCAGTAAATACCAATACCTACCGGGAATGTAAAACAGATAAATGCTGTCATCAGCGGCATGAACATATTCATGGTTTTCATAGTTGCTTCCATCTGAGACGGTGTACCGTTGCTTGTATTGGATGCTGTCTGAACAAGCTTCATATTCAGCACCTGTGTACCCCATGCCAGTACAGGAATTAAAACTGCTGCAAGAATTAACAAATAATGCTGTGTAGACCAACCGGACTGAATTAAAGCCCATGGATTATCTGCAATGTTAAGTCCAAGGAAATTCTGCATTGGATGCAGCTTGTCTGCTGTCTGATTTAAAACATCGGCAAATCCCTGAAATTTATCAACATCTGCCAATTTGTCCCACTGTGCAGGAGAAAGGCTGTATAAGAAGTCAACCACATGGTCGCTGCTTAATTTTCCTGACATTGGAATATAGCTGTTTTTAATTGCATTATCCTGAACAAACTGAAAAATAATATCAGAATAACCGCTTACATCTGTAATGTGAGAAACTGCAGATGCAAATACATCTTTAATTCCTCCGATATATCCCGGAATTTTAATAATAACCTGATATAATGCAAAGAAAATCGGCATCTGAATTAACATCTGCAAACAGCTTCCTGTTGGAGAAACACCGTATTTTTCATATACGCCCATGGTTTCTTCCTGCATTTTTAACTGTGAATTCTGATCCTTTTTCCCTCTGTATTTCTTCTGAATATTCTGTAATTCAGGAGCCATAACCGCATTCATTTTCGCAAATTTCTGCTGTTTAATCTGCAATGGAGTCATAAACGCATAAATGACAAGAGTAAAGATAATAATACATAAACCTAAGTTATGCACTCCAATGCTGTAAATGCCGTTCATCAGCCAGCCAAGCACTTCTGCTACCCAGTTAACAATCGGCATGGTACTCTTCGTTAGTAACACACCCAAAACAATAATCCTCCTTCTTGACCTTTATCTCCTAATACGTCACGGCACAGGATCATAGCCCCCCTTGGAAAAAGGGTTGCATCTTAATATTCTCCATGCAGCCAAAAGGCTTCCTTTTACCGCACCGTATTTTTCAATCGCTTCTAATCCGTACTGAGAACATGTGGGTATATACGGACAACATGTTCTTTTCAAAGGAGATAAATACTTCTGATAACCTTTAATCAATATTATTAGTATTTTTTTCATTCTCTTTACTTCTCACAACCTTGTGCAGCCTTCCTAAATGAAGAAGGGCGCTCTCTAAAGAATGGTAATTCTGATTTTTTCCATTCACTCTTACCACTACAACAATATCATATCCACAACAAAACTTTTCTTCGTTCAAACGGTAGCTTTCTCTTATTAAACGTGTCAAATGATGCCTTACTACACTGTTGCCGACTTTTTTACTTACGGATATACCAATTCTGTTACGACTCAACTGGTTTTCCTTTAAATACATAACCAGATAACGATTTGCATACGATGTTCCCGTTTTGTAAACCAGTTGAAAATCGTTGTTTTTCTTTAATGATTCTGAATACTTCATACTCTATCCTTTACCGCAAAGAGAAGAAAAGACCACATGTCTGCGGTCTTAAGCTGATAATTTTTTTCTTCCTTTTGCTCTTCTAGCAGCTAAAACTTTTCTTCCGCCAGCACTGCTCATTCTAGCTCTAAATCCATGAACTTTGGAACGCTGTCTTTTTTTAGGCTGAAATGTCATTTTCATATTCAAGGCACCTCCCTTATATTAATGGACATCTTTCCGATACAATTTAATTAGATGTCACTTCTAGTTATGCGTGATAGAAAACATCATTTCAATTATATTCAGAAACCCTTGTTTCGTCAAGCACTTATTTGTGTTTTCTGCGGTTTTTTCCACGGTTTTGACCATCCACACAGCTTCCACAATCTGTCCACATCAAAATATCTCTATTTCCCGTTAACTAAATTTATCCATTTTTCTATACACACAGTTATTCACATTTTTTCCCTCCCAATCCCTTTATCCACAAAATGTGGATAACATGTGGATAACTTATACCAGATATTCACATTCTTTCCCCTTATATTTTTAAAAATCCTTATTTTTCAAGGTTTTTCGACATGTGGATTATGTATTTTACGTTATACACATTTTTCACATTCCTATTTTTCCACATGGTTTTCCATAAATCTTGTCCTCACTTTCCACATACTCCTATCCACATGCACACATATCCATTTTTTCCTCTTTTTTTCACTTTTTTTGAATTATTCTTTCTATATATAATGTAAACAAAAAAGTTTTCCACATACCAACATCACCTTAAACACCGGATTTTTAATTTTTCATTGATAAAACTTCTTTTTTATTATATTATATAGATAATAATACTTTTTTTTGCCTATGGTTGAATGAGGTAATCAGTCAATCATATATTTTTGTGTTTTAAAACCGGCATAGAATACTGATTTAGGAGAAATGAAAATGCACATAATACAGGAAAAATGGTCAGATATCTTAAATATGATTAAAATTGAACATGATGTGTCTGATGTTTCCTTCAATGCGTGGCTTGAACCTTTAGAGGTTTACAAAGTAGAGGGAAATGTTGTGACAATTATTGTTACAAACGGGAGCATGGCATTAGATTACATTAATAAGAAATATCTTCTCCCTTTAAAAGTCTCTATTGCAGAGACCATTGGACAGGATTTTGAGATTTCTCTGGTTCTTCCCGAGGATATTAAGGAAGAATTTAAAGAACCTCCGGCGGCAGCGCCCGTAAGTTTAAATGAAAATATTGAAAAAGCCAACTTAAATCCACGCTATACTTTTGACACTTTTGTCGTGGGAAATAACAACAAAATGGCGCATGCCGCATCTCTGGCAGTTGCGGAGTCTCCGGGAGAAGCCTACAATCCGCTGTTTATCTATGGTGGTGTAGGTCTTGGAAAAACCCACTTAATGCACTCTATCGCACATTTTGTATTACAGAAAAATCCAAGTGCAAAAGTTTTATATGTAACAAGTGAATATTTTACAAACGAATTGATTGACTCTATTCGTAACGGTAATAATACCACTATGTCCAAGTTCCGTGAAAAATATCGCAACATTGACGTTCTTTTAATTGATGATATTCAGTTTATTATAGGAAAAGAGTCTACACAGGAAGAATTTTTCCATACCTTTAATGCTCTCCACGGAGCCAAAAAGCAGATTGTTATTTCATCTGATAAACCGCCAAAGGATATGGAAATTCTGGAAGACCGTCTTCGTTCTCGTTTTGAATGGGGCTTAATTGTCGATATTTCTTCTCCTGATTATGAAACTAGAATGGCAATTCTTCGTAAAAAGGAAGAACTGGACGGTTACAAAATTGATGACGAGGTCATTGAATACATTGCCAAAAACGTAAAATCAAATATTCGTGAGCTGGAAGGTTCTCTCAATAAAATTATGGCTTACGCCAACCTTGAGAAAAGTGAAATTAATCTGGCTTTAGCCGAAAAAGTATTAAAAGATATTATTTCTCCTAATCAGAAGCGCATTATCACACCGGAGCTTATTATTGAAGTCGTTGCAGAACACTTTGATTTGCAGCCTTCAGACTTAACCGGTAATAAAAGAAATGCAAAAATTGTATTTCCAAGACAGATTGTCATGTATTTATGCCGCAGTATGACAGAAGTAACCTTAAAAAATATCGGCAAAGTCTTAGGAGGCAGGGACCACACCACCATTATGAACGGAATTGATAAAATCGAAGCTGAATTAAACGGTCCAAACGCTGCTCCTACACAGGAAATTATTGATATTTTAAAGAAGAAAATAAATCCGTCAAAATAGAATAATTTTTATCCACACCAACAGGTGTATATGATGTGAATTACGTGTGGAAAACCTTTTTTGATATTTTTGCGGTTTTTAACCCACATTTTTATCAACAGGTCTTACACTTGAATTTCAACCTTAACCCACAAAGTTATCCATACACTTAAAGCCCGTATTTTCTAGGGTTAAATGAGTTATTCACATATTCACAGCCCCTACGGCGGTTACTACGAATTTTTTATTCTTTTATATTTTTATTTAACCACCTCACACAGAAAGGAAGTTATTCACACTATGAAATTAGTTTGCCCAAAATCTGAACTTCAAAAAAGTGTCAGTATTGTCATGAAAGCCGTTCCAGGCAAAACAACAATGCCTATTTTAGAATGTATTTTAATCGATGCTTCAACAAATGATATTAAATTTACATCCAATGATATGGAATTAGGTATCGAAACCCGTGTTCAGGGACTGGTTCTTGAAAAAGGTATCATTGCTTTGGATGCAAAAATCTTTTCAGAAATTGTCCGTAAGCTTCCAGATAATGATGTTACCATTGAAACAGATGAAAAATTAAATGCTACTATTACCTGTGAAAAAGCAAAATTTAATATTCCCGGTAAATCAGGTGAAGATTTTTCCTATTTACCTTTAATAGAAAAAAATGATTGCATACGGGTTTCACAGTTTACTTTAAAAGAAATTATTCGTCAGACGATTTTCTCTATTGCTGTAAATGAGAATAATAAATTGATGACAGGAGAACTTTTCCAGATAGAAAACAACATGTTAAGAGTGATTTCTCTTGACGGACACCGTATTTCTATCAGAAAAATCGGATTAAAAGAAAACTGCGAAGACCGTAAAGTTGTTGTTCCGGGAAAAACATTAAATGAAATCAGCAAAATTTTATCCGGTGAGCTGGAAGATATGGTTGAAATTTATCTTTCTGCAAATCATATTTTATTTGAATTTGATGATACAAAAGTAGTTTCCCGCTTAATCGAAGGGGAATACTTTAAGATTGACCAGATGCTTTCCAGTGATTATGAAACAAAAGTTAAGATTAACAAGAAAGAATTTTTAGATTGTATTGACAGAGCAACACTTCTTGTAAAAGAGGGAGATAAAAAACCGATTATTATCAATATCCAGAACGGACAGATGGAGCTTCGCATTGACTCCCAGATTGGTTCTATGAAAGAGGATATTGATATTGAAAAAGAGGGAAAAGACATTATGATCGGCTTTAATCCAAAGTTTTTAATTGATGCCCTCAAGGTAATTGATGATGAAGAAGTCAGCATTTATCTCATGAATGCCAAAGCTCCATGCTTTATCCGTGATGATAATCAGCAGTATATTTATCTGATTTTGCCTGTAAACTTTAACGCTGTCAGCAGATAAAAGGAGAAAAAATGGAAGTAATTAAGCTTAGAGATGAATTTATAAAATTAGGTCAGGCTTTGAAAGCCGCAAATTTAGTGGAAGACGGTGTTGAAGCCAAATATGTTATTCAGGATGGCGAGGTTTTGGTAAACGGAGAGGTTGATACCAGACGTGGCCGCAAATTATATGATGGTGATGTGATTTCTTTTCACGGAGAAGAAATTAAAATTGTAAAATAGGTGTATACATGTATATCGAATCAATAGAACTTAAAAATTACAGAAATTACAACTCATTGGCGCTGGAATTTGATAAGGGAACCAATATTTTTTATGGGGATAATGCCCAAGGAAAGACAAATATACTGGAAGCTGCATATTTATGCAGTACCACGAAATCCCACAGGGGGAGTAAGGACAAAGAAATGATAAAGTTTGATGCGGATGAGGCGCATATCCGTATGTTTGTCAATAAAGACGGTATATCCCGCAAAATTGATATGCACTTAAAAAAAAGCAAGCCAAAGGGAATTGCCATTGACGGCATCCCTATCCGTAAAGCCAGTGAATTGTTTGGTCTTTTAAATATTGTGTTTTTCTCTCCGGAGGACTTGAATATTATCAAAAACGGTCCGGGAGAAAGAAGGCGGTTTATGGATTTAGAGCTATGTCAGCTTGATAAGCTTTATTTATCCAATCTTTCCAGTTATAATCATGTTCTAAACCAGAGAAATAAGCTGTTAAAGGATATTGCTTTTCAGGAGTCTTTAAAAGATACGCTGGAAATCTGGGACGAACAGTTTGTACAATATGGCAAGGAGATTATTGAAACCCGCCGCAGGTTTATTGATGAGATAAATGGCATTATGGAGAAGATACATAGCAGTATTACCGGAAACCGTGAAAAAATAGAGCTGGTTTATGAGCCTAGCGTATCCGATGAGAATTTTTATCAGGAGCTTTCCAAAAACAGGGAAAAGGACTGTCGGTTCAAGCAGACTTCCGTAGGGCCGCACAGAGATGATTTCTGTGTGAAGGTCAACGGAATTGATATTCGCAGATACGGCTCTCAGGGGCAGCAGCGAACTGCTGCACTGTCTTTAAAGCTTTCGGAAATCTATATGGTGAAGAAGGTAATAAAGGATATGCCGGTTCTGCTGTTAGATGATGTTTTATCAGAGCTTGACTCCAATCGGCAGAATTATCTTTTAAACAGCATCAGCCATGTGCAGACTATGATTACCTGTACAGGCTTGGATGATTTTATAGATAAAAGGTTTCATATCAACAAAATTTTTAAAGTAATAGACGGAGATGTATTTTGTCCTTCCTGAATGAAAGGTTTACATAATACATATAACACAGAAAACTGAGCAACTACCGGAATTACCGGAAAACAGGAGGAATTGCATGAGTACAGAAATTAAAACAGAGTACGGAGCAGACCAGATACAAATTTTGGAGGGACTTGAAGCAGTCAGAAAAAGACCGGGTATGTATATCGGCAGCACTTCTTCAAGAGGTCTTCATCATCTAGTTTATGAAATCGTAGATAATGCAGTAGACGAAGCTTTGGCAGGCTATTGCGATACCATTGATGTGGCAATCAATGAAGACAATTCAATTACAGTTATTGATAATGGACGTGGAATTCCTGTTGGAATTAACCAGAAAGCAGGTATTCCGGCTGTTGAAGTTGTATTTACAATTCTCCATGCTGGCGGTAAATTCGGTGGTGGAGGATATAAGGTATCCGGCGGTCTTCACGGTGTAGGTGCATCGGTAGTAAATGCCCTCTCTACCTGGCTTGAAGTAACAATTTTCCATGAAGGAAAGATTTACAGACAGAGATACGAAAGAGGAAAAACGGTTTATAGCCTGAAGATTGTAGGAGAATGTGAACCGGAGAAAACAGGAACCATGGTTACGTTTTTACCGGATCCGGAAATTTTTGAAGAGACTATTTTTGATTTCGGAACATTAAAACATCGCTTCAGAGAAATTGCCTTTTTGACAAAAGGTCTGAAAATTGTTGCAAGAGACAAGCGTGAAGAAGAAAAAGAAGTGACCTTCCACTACGAGGGCGGTATTAAAGAATTTGTTCAGTATTTGAATAAGAGTAATACAGCGCTTTATGATGATATCCTTTATTTTGAAGGGAATAAAGACGGTGTTATGGTAGAAGTTGCTATGCAGCACAATGATGCCTATACAGAAAATACTTATGGATTTGTAAATAATATTACAACACCGGAAGGTGGAACTCATATTGTGGGATTTCGTAATGCTCTTACAAAGACCTTTAATGAGTATGCAAGAAAGAACAAGCTTTTGAAGGAAAGCGAACAGAACCTTACAGGAGAGGATATCCGTGAAGGATTGACAGCGATTATCAGCGTTAAAATTGAAGACCCTCAGTTTGAGGGACAGACAAAGCAGAAGCTGGGAAACAGCGAGGCAAGAGGCGCTGTTGATGGTATTGTAAGCAATCAGCTTGAGATTTATTTGGAGCAGAACCCTGCCGTGGCAAAAATTATTATTGAGAAATCTCTGCTTTCCCAGAGAGCAAGAGATGCTGCAAGAAAAGCAAGAGAGCTTACAAGAAGAAAATCTGCTTTAGACGGAACGTCTCTGCCGGGTAAGCTGGCAGACTGCGTGGATAAAGACCCAAGCAAATGCGAAATTTATATCGTAGAGGGTGACTCTGCGGGCGGTTCTGCAAAGACTGCCAGAAGCAGAGCAACACAGGCTATTTTGCCCCTTAGAGGTAAAATTTTGAATGTAGAAAAGGCACGTCTTGATAAAATTTATGCAAATGCAGAGATTAAAGCCATGATTACTGCATTCGGAACGGGAATTCACGAAGATTTTGATATTTCAAAGCTTCGTTATCATAAAATTATTATTATGACAGATGCCGATGTAGACGGCGCTCATATTGCAACACTGCTTTTGACCTTTCTTTATCGCTTTATGCCGGAATTGATTAAGCAGGGCTATGTGTATCTTGCAAAGCCGCCATTATTTAAAATTGAGAAAAACAAGAAAATTCATTATGCGTATACAGAACAGGAACAGGCTGATATCCTTGCCGAAATCGGCATGGACGGCTGTAACATTCAGCGTTACAAAGGTCTGGGAGAGATGGATGCGGACCAGCTTTGGGAGACAACCATGGATCCGGAAAGCCGTATTCTTATGCGTGTGGTAATGGATGAAGACTCTACATCTGAGCTGGATTTGACATTTACTACGCTTATGGGTGATAAAGTAGAGCCGAGAAGGGAATTTATTGAAGAAAATGCCAAGTATGCAAAAAATCTGGATATTTAATAACCCTGCATGATAAGGAGAAGCCAAATGGAAGAAAATGTATTTGATAAAATTCAGGAAGTGGACTTACAGAAAAAGATGGAGGAGTCTTATATTGAGTATGCCATGAGCGTAATTGCTTCGCGAGCCCTTCCTGATGTAAGAGACGGATTAAAACCCGTTCAAAGAAGAATTCTTTACTCCATGATTGAGCTGAATAATGGGCCGGATAAGCCTCATAGAAAATGTGCCCGTATCGTAGGTGATACCATGGGTAAATATCATCCTCACGGTGACAGCTCTATTTATGGTGCGTTAGTAAATATGGCACAGGACTGGTCTACCCGCTATCCGTTGGTAGACGGTCACGGAAACTTCGGTTCTGTGGATGGAGACGGCGCTGCTGCCATGCGTTACACAGAGGCACGTTTAAGTAAAATTTCCATGGAAATGCTGGCGGACATCAATAAAAATACCATTGATTTCGCACCGAACTTTGACGGAACGGAAAAAGAGCCTACGGTTCTTCCATCCAGATACCCAAACCTTCTGGTAAACGGAACTTCCGGTATTGCCGTTGGTATGGCAACCAATATTCCACCTCATAATCTGAGAGAAATTATCAATGCAGTTGTTAAAATTATTGATAACCAGATTGAGGAGCAGAGAGAAACTACCATTGATGAACTGCTGTCCATTGTAAAAGGCCCTGATTTCCCTACAGGAGCAACCATTTTAGGAACAAGGGGAATTGAGGAAGCATACCGTACAGGACGTGGTAAAATCAGAGTGCGTGCAGTGACAGATATTGAGACACTTCCAAACGGAAAGAGTCAGATTATTGTTACCGAGCTGCCGTATATGGTAAATAAAGCAAGACTTATTGAAAAGATTGCCGAATTGGTAAGAGATAAGAAAATTGATGGAATTACAGATATCAGTGACCATTCCAACAGGGAAGGTATGCGTATTTGTATTACTTTAAGACGTGATGCAAATGCAAACGTTATTTTAAACCGTTTATATAAGCATACACAGATGCAGGATACTTTTGGCGTAATTATGCTGGCGCTTGTGGGCAACACACCAAAGGTTATGAGTCTTCTGGAAATGTTGGAGCATTATCTGGCGCATCAGGAAGAAGTTGTTACAAGAAGGACACAGTATGACTTAAATAAAGCAGAAGCCAGAGCGCACATTGTATCAGGTCTGTTAAAAGCTTTAGATGTAATTGATCAGATTATTAAAATTATCAGAAGTTCAAAGACAAGACAGGAAGCTAAGGAAACCTTGATGGAGACATTTGGCTTCTCAGAAGTACAGGCTCAGGAAATTGTAAACATGCGTCTGTATCAGCTTACCGGAATGGAGAGAGAACGTCTGGAAAAAGAATTTCAGGAGCTGGAAATCAAAATCAGAGAATTAAAAGCAATTCTTTCAGACAGAAACCTGCTTCTTCGTGTTATCAGACAGGAAATTCTGGCGATTGCGGAGAAATACGGAGATGACAGAAGAACAGCCATTGGATATGATGAATTTGATATTTCCATGGAAGATTTAATTCCGAAGGAAAATACAGTCATTGCCATGACAAAGCTGGGTTACATAAAGAGAATGACCGTAGATAACTTCCGCAGCCAGAACCGTGGCGGAAAAGGAATTAAGGGTATGTCTACCATTGATGACGATTACATCGAGGAACTTTTAATGACAACAACCCACCACTACCTCATGTTCTTTACCAGTGCAGGTCGTGTATACAGAATTAAGGCTTATGAAATTCCGGAGGCAAGCCGTACAGCAAGGGGAACAGCCATTATCAATCTGCTTCAGCTTCAGCCGGAAGAAAAGATTACAGCCGTAATTCCAATCAATGAGTTTAAAAAGGGCAATTATCTGTTCATGGCAACAAAGAACGGTCTGGTGAAAAAGACACCGATTGAAGACTATGAAAACGTGAGAAAAACAGGTCTTGCAGCCATTGCTTTAAGGGAAGATGATGAGCTGATTGAGGTTAAATTTACAGATAACAAGAAAGATATTATTCTGGTTACAAAATTCGGACAGTGTATTCGTTTTAATGAGACTGACGTAAGAAGCACCGGTAGAGTTTCTATGGGAGTAAGAGGCATCAATCTTCTGGAAGAGGATGAGGTTATCGGCATGCAGCTTACCTGTCAGGGCGATTATCTGTTGATTGTATCTGAGAAGGGACTTGGAAAGAGAACATCCATCAGTGAATTTACACGCCAAAACAGAGGAGGAAAAGGTGTAAAATGCTATAAGATTACAGAAAAAACAGGTAATGTAATCGGTGTAAAAGCGGTAAACAGCGAAAATGAAATTATGATGATTACAACAGAGGGAATTATCATTCGTCTGGAATGTGAAGGAATTTCCATTTTAGGAAGAATTACCTCCGGTGTAAAACTTATGGACTTAAAGGACGATATTACGGTTGCAAGTATTGCAAAGGTAAGAGAGAAAGAGGAAGAAATTTCTGAGAATACAGAGACAGAAAACCTCGCCGAGTAGGAGATATGGGGAGCATGAAGAATAAAAAAGGGATTATAATTTGTATGATTATGATTTCTATCCTGTTGCTGGGCGGGTGTGGCACCAAAATCAGCCACAAAAGCCCGGAAGCAGTGGTAAAATCCTTAATCAGCGCTTATCAAAATCAGGATGAGGAAGCTGTGAAAAAGGCTTTTGGTGTTAATCCGGATAAAAAGTGTGCCAAGGAGATTCAGAAGGAAATCGACTATAATATGGATTATTTTAAGGCACACGAAGCAGATAAAGTAGAGTTTAGAAAATCAAAATCTTTAGGAAAATTCGATAAATACGAATTGGTGTATGTGTGGTATGACTACAAGGTAAAAAAACAGAAGGAGACTTTGGAAGTACCGGCGATGTCCTTCTATTATGTGAAGAAGAAGGATAAAAAATACTATGTTGTACCTGCAAAAGATGTAAATGAGAAAATGAGTGAAAACTCCAGAAAAGAATACAGCGAATTTATGAAGGGCGATGTTTATCAGGAATATGATAAAGCATACCAGACTTTTATCAGAAAAAATCCAAAATATGAGAACAGCCTGCAAAATAAATTTGAGGAAATAGTAAAATAGCGGAGAGAACAGTGAAAAGAATAATTTTGATGGTAGCATATAATATTCTCTTAGTACCGGTTATGTGGTTTAAACTGTGTTATTACGCACGGCACGTAGAGAAGTACACAGAGGAAGAACGTTATAAAATGCTGCGTTTTATTGACAGTCGGGCAATTAAAGGCGGACGTATCACCATTGATGTACATGGACAGGAAAATATCCCAAAAGAAGACGGTTTTATGTTTTTTCCTAATCATCAGGGACTGTTTGATGTACTTGCAATTATGCATGCATGTCCGAGACCATTTTCCGTAGTTATGAAAAAGGAAGTACAGAATATTCCGTTTCTGAAACAGGTCTTTGCGTGTATGAAGGCTTATGCCATTGACAGAGATGATGTAAGACAATCCATGCAGGTCATCCTTCAGGTAGCAAAGGAAGTAAAGGAAGGCAGAAATTATCTGATTTTTCCGGAAGGTACAAGGACAAAGGATCCAAACAATGTTCATGATTTTAAAGGTGGAAGCTTTAAAAGCGCCACAAAGGCAAAATGTCCCATTGTTCCGATAGCGCTTATCGACTCTTATAAATCCTTTGATACAAAGTCGATTGAGAGAGTTACCGTTCAGGTGCATATTTTAAAGCCGATGCTTTACGAAGAATATAAGGACATGAAAACAGTGGAGATTGCCGCAGAGGTAAAATCACGAATTGAAAAAGTAATAAAAGAAAACGAATAAAAAGGGGCTGTCGAATGCGACAGCCCCTTTAATTTAATTTCCGAAATTCCAAGGGTGTCATTCCCGTCGTTTTCTTAAACATGGCAATGAAGTGGCTGGAGTCTGTAAAACCGCTTTGTCTGGCAATTTCCTGTACCTCTGCATGGGGAAAGGTGAGAAGAAGCTCTTTTGCCTTGTTCATTCTCCAAGTCGTTAGATATTCATACGCAGAACAGCCCAGAAAACGTTGAAAGAGACGAGTGAGATATTGAGGCGTAATGAAAACCTGATGACTTAATTCCTGAATGGTAAGTTCTTCTGCATAATTGCTTTCGATTTCCTTTAAAACAGGAGCAACATATCTTTGGTAGAGCGGTTCGTGAATAAAATTTTCTGTGGATACACCATCGGCAAAAAACATAAGAAGACGATAACAGTCAACAGACAATGCTTTTGCATCTAAAGGAGGATGCTCATATTTTTTTATGGTGTTTTCAATAATCTGTGCAATTTGCACGCCCTGCTCTTTTGAAGTAAAAATAACCGGTCTGCCACCTAGAATTTTGCCGATATTGCTTTCCAGTGTTCCTGCAAAAGTAAAAAAACAGGTATTCCACTCATTTGTTTCCCCGTAGTAGGAGTGGTTTATATGGGGGGCAATGAGAAATCCTTCCCCCTCTTTTAAGGTATAATGTCTTCCCTGAATGGAAATATTTCCAAAGCCTTTTTCCGTTTGCAAATAATGATAGAGAGGATATCCCTTTGGACGAATGGTAGCTTCCTGTGTCCAATGATTTCCAATGGAATTAAAGGTAAATGGTTCATTTAAGGGAGTGTCTCTGAAGTAAATGGGCATTTTTATCACCTGTTTCGAAATGTTATATTATTTAGCTAAACATATCATACAATAGGAGAAATATCAATGGTAAAATAGAGACATATCAGCAAGAGAAAAGGAGATACGAAATGAAGACGTTTGATTATAATCAGGTGAAAAATCCTGAATATTTCAGAGACAATCGTTTAGATGCACATTCCAGCCATAGATATTATCAATCTTTAGAAGCTATGGAGATTGAAGAGGAAGATTTTAAATACAGTTTAAACGGACTTTGGAAATTCCATTATGCAAAAAATTACAGAAGCGCCATACAGGGATTTGAAAAAGAGGAATATTGCTGTAAAGCATGGGATGATATCCGTGTGCCTGCTCATATTCAGATGGAAGGATATGATGTGCCGCAGTATGCCAATGTGCAGTATCCGTGGGAAGGAAAAGAATATATTGTGCCGGGACAAATTCCGGAAGAATTTAATCCTGTGGCAAGCTATGTAAAATACTTTGAAGTTCCGGAAAATATGAAAGGAAAAAGAATTTTTATATCCTTTCACGGAGCAGAAAGCGGATTGGCGGTTTGGTTAAACGGGGAATTTGTAGGATATAGTGAAGACAGCTTTACACCTTCTGAATTTGAATTAACTCCTTACATCAAAGATGGAAAAAATAAGCTGGCAGCACAGGTGTTTAAGTGGACAAGCAGCAGTTGGTGTGAAGATCAGGATTTCTTCCGGTTTTCAGGATTATATCGAGATGTATACCTGTATACCATTCCGGAGGTTCATATTGCAGATTTAAGAGTGAGAACTTATCTGGATGATACTTTTGCAAAAGCAGATTTGGAAATAAAAGTAAAAGCTTCAGCAGCAGGAAAAGTTCGCATTACTTTATCTCATCAAGAAGAAATTGTTTGTTGCCAGGAGAATTTATTAGAAGAAGACAGCACTTTTGTAATAAAAACAGAAAATCCAAAGCTTTGGAGTGCAGAAGCGCCAAATCTCTATGATTTATTACTGGAAGTAATGAATGATAACGGAGAGGTTGTAGAAGTAGTTCCTCAAAAAGTAGGATTTCGCAGATTTGAGATGAAAGATAATCTCATGACCTTAAACGGAAAACGTATTGTGTTTAAAGGTGTTAATCGTCATGAATTTTGTTCTGCGACAGGCCGTCATGTAAAAAAAGAAGATGTAATCAAAGATATTATGACCATGAAACAGAATAATATCAATGCAATCCGCACCAGCCATTATCCGGATGAAACTATGATTTATGAACTCTGTGATGAATATGGTTTGTATATGATTGCAGAAAATAATCTGGAGTCCCACGGCTCATGGGATGCTCCTGCTGTGTATGCAGGGGACAAATCAGGGGTTGTACCTATGGACAATCCAAAATGGCTTGCAATGATGCTGGACAGAGTAAATTCCATGTACCAAAGAGATAAAAATCATCCGTCTATTCTAATCTGGTCTTGCGGAAATGAGTCCTATGGCGGTAAAGATATTTATGAAATGTCCAGATTTTATAAAAAAGAAGACCCTACCAGACTGGTACATTATGAAGGCGTATTCCATGACAGGCGTTATAATGACACCAGTGATATGGAAAGTCAAATGTATACAAGCGTAGAAAATATTAAAAAGTTCTTGGAAAAAGACCGAACAAAGCCATTTATCTGTTGTGAATATACACATGCTATGGGAAATTCCTGCGGTGCAATGCATAAATATACGGATTTGACTGATACAGAGCCATTATATCAGGGTGGATTTATCTGGGACTATATTGACCAGTCTATTGATAAAAAAGACCGCTATGGAAAGATTTATCAGGCTTACGGAGGTGATTTTGGAGATCATCCTTGCGATTATAATTTCAGTGGGAATGGAATTGTATACGGAAAAGACAGAAATCCTTCTCCAAAAATGCAGGAGGTAAAATTTAATTATCAGAATATAACGGCAGAGGTAGAAAAAGATAAGGTAACAGTTATCAACAAAAATCTTTTTGCGAATACCAATACCTTTGATTGCACAGTAGCTTTACAAAAAGACGGAAAACTGATAAAACAAGCAGTTCTTGAAACAAATGTAGAGCCTCTTTCAAAAGAAGAATATAAGCTTCCAATTCCTGTGCAGACATTGCAGGGAGAATATACGATTACAGTATCCTTCTTGCTAAAAGAAGATACTTTATGGGCAAAGAGAGGTCATGAAGTAGCTTTTGGACAGTATATTTATGAAGTTGCGAAAGAAAGAGAAGAACATAAGGGCGAATTTGAGGTTATTAACAGTGACCACAATTTTGGCGTAAAAGGCGAAAACTTTGAGGTGATGTTTTCTTACTTAAACGGCGGCTTAGTATCCTATCGTTATGGCGGAGTGGAGATGATAAAAGCAATTCCAAAGCCAAACTTCTGGAGAACACCTACGGACAATGACGAAGGAAACTTAATGCCTATGCGTTATGCTCAATGGAAGATTGCAAGTATGTATCTTTCACATAAAAAACCATCGGACGAAAATTATCCGGATAGTATGAACCCCGAACTTGAAATTACAGAGGAATATGCAAAAATCACATATACTTACTATTTACCTACTACACCGGAGGCATATTGTAACCTTTCTTATAAAGTGTATGGAGATGGTTATATTGAGACAGAGTTGTATTATGAACCTGTAAAAGAGCTGAAGGATATGCCTGAGTTTGGCGTAATCTTTAAATTTGATGCAGACTATGAAAATGTTTCATGGTATGGGATGGGTTATGAAGAAACTTATGCAGACAGATGCAGAGGTGCAAAGCTCGGCATTTATAACAATAAAGTAAAAGATAATATGGCAAAATATTTAAATCCACAGGAATGTGGCAATAAAACAGGAGTACGCTGGGCATCTGTTACGGATAGTAAAGGAAGAGGTATGCTGTTTACAGGTAATAAAGTAGAATTTTCTGCGCTTCCTTATACTCCGCATGAAATGGAAAATGCCAGACATGATTTTGAACTTCCCCAGATACACTATACAGTAGTACGTGTTTCCAAGCAGCAGATGGGTGTTGGCGGAGATGACAGTTGGGGAGCAAAGACACACAAAGAATATCTGTTAAATACAGAAGAACCAATTCGATTTATTTTTGGCTTTAAAGGAATATAAGTAAAAAAGCATAGGTAAAAAGAAGCTGCATCAGGTAAAATATTTGGTGCAGCTTTTAAAGAAATACAGAAAAAAATAAAATTTTAAAAAAGGCATTGACAAATGTAAGTAAAATAAGATATAATCAATTTTGCTCATACAGAGCAGATAATTGAATAAATGATTTATTCAGGCGTTGGAGAAATACTCAAGTGGCTGAAGAGGTGCCCCTGCTAAGGGTATAGACGGTTTACGCCGTGCGAGGGTTCAAATCCCTCTTTCTCCGCTGTAACAAATAGTTACAAAAAAGTGTTGACAAGTAGTGGTGAGTATGTTAATATACAAAAGTTGCTGCGAGCGACATTAAAAAAGTTTAAAAAAATTCTTGACAGAGAGATACAGATGTGATAATCTAGTATGGCTGTCGCAAAAGAGCAGAGATGCCGAAA